>JGI26083J51738_10000753_pt1 | contig 17491 bp, 18 predicted proteins | sample SaaInl85LU_5_DNA_FD_51738 | JGI IMG/M metagenome (IMG submission 51738)
GCTTTGGGTGGGCGCGTCTCGGCTTTGGCGGCAGATGCGCGCACGGGCGAGGTCTTGGAGGTGTATAACCCCGTTTTGCCAATGCCGCCTGCAAGTACTGCCAAGGCGATGACTGCGCTTTATGCTCTGGACAAGCTCGGGGCGGGGCATCGGTTCAGATCGCAGATTCAGGCCGATGGCGTGATCGAGAACGGGCGGCTGCGCGGTGATCTCTATCTGATCGGCAGTGGTGATCCTGTTCTCGATACCGACAAGATCAATGACATGGCCCGCGCGCTCAGGGCGACGGGTTTGCGCGAAGTGACGGGGCGGTTGAAAGTGGTCTCCACCGCCTTGCCCTATATCTATGAGATCGATTCCTCCCAGCCTGATCATGTCGGCTATAACCCTGCGATTTCGGGGCTGAACCTGAATTTCAACCGCGTGCATTTCGAATGGCTGCGTGAGGCAGGGGATTACACCGTCAGGATGGATGCGCGCTCGGAACGGATCAGGCCCGGTGTGACGCGGCAAAGGATGCGCGTGGCTGATCGGGATGCGCCCGTTTATACCTATGACGCGGCTGAGGGGCGTGAGGATTGGACGGTCGCCCGCGCGGCTTTGGGAAATGGCGGGTCGCGCTGGCTGCCTGTTCGTGACCCTGCGCTCTATGCCGCCGAGGTATTCCAGATTTTGGCGCGCTCGCATGGGATTGTTCTGGATGGGCCTGATATTGCCGCGATTGCCCCGCAAGATGGCTTGGTGATGGTAGATCAGACAAGCCCGCCCTTGGATGAGATGACGCGCGATATGTTGAGGTGGTCGACCAACCTTACCGCCGAAACATTGGGCCTTACGGCCAGCATTGCCGGCGGGGCACAGCCTGAAACCCTGACACAATCGGCAGGCATGATGTCGGATTGGATGGCGCAGCGCCTGGGTGCGCGGCGGCCTGCCTTTGTTGATCATTCGGGGCTTGGGCCTGACAGCCGAATAACGGCCGCCGATATGGTGCGATGCCTGATTGCGGCAGGGCCTGAGGGGGCATTGCGGGGTTTGATGCGCAATCATGTCATGCGGGATGCCGATGGAGCTGCGGTTTCCGATCACCCCGTTCAGGTCTCGGCCAAAACGGGCACATTGAACTTCGTCTCGGCACTGGCAGGCTATGCGCAGGCCCCGACTGGTCGTGTGATCGCTTTTGCGGTGTTCTGCGCTGATCTTCCAAGGCGCGAGGCGCTGAACCCCGACGAGGTCGAACGCCCCCAAGGAGGGCGCAGTTATAGCCGCCGCGCAAGGCGGCTTCAGCAAAGCTTGATTGAAAGATGGGCTGGAGTTTACGGCTAGCCGATCAGAGCGTCATGTGACGCGCCCGCGCGCCACGTTCAATCGCTGCGGCGGCAAGGCGATCAATATCGAGCTGATAGCGGATTTCCATCAGCATTTGCAGCTCGGACTGGCCAAGAAGGCCATCGGCGGCTGCAACATCACAGGCCAATGCATATGCCGTTTCGTTCAGGCGTTCGGGCAGGGCCGTTTTGATCAGGCCAAAAAAGGCATCTAACCCGTCTTCATCCTCGAACAGCTCGAACACCATGGCCGATGCACGGCGCATGCGGTCGGCATCATAATCNGCGAAAATGGGCATNTGATTGACGATCTGTTCAATCGCGACCAGTTCGGCCGTGCCGATGCGTTCATCCGAGGCAGAGACCGCCACCATGAGNGCAACAAGGGCATCTTGGGATGAAAGGCTTGTTGTCGAACTCATAATCTCTCTCCTTGGAGGGCTAACTGAATGCTTAGAGAATATTGACCCCGAGGCCTAGCCGCAATAGGTGCACAGCCCATGCGGCAAGGTGCTGCTGAAAAAGAATGGATGAGGAAAATGTCGGATTTGCGTGACGTTGCGATGAACTCCAAAGCTTGGCCCTTTGAAGAGGCGCGTGCTGTTCTCAAACGTTACGAGAAAGCCCCGCCTGAAAAAGGCTATGTGCTGTTCGAGACGGGCTATGGCCCCTCGGGCCTGCCGCATATTGGCACTTTTGGCGAGGTTTTGCGCACCACAATGATCCGCAACGCGTTCGAGCTTATCTCGGATATTCCAACGCGCCTGATCTGTTTCTCAGATGATCTGGATGGCATGCGCAAGGTTCCAGGCAATGTGCCGGACCAAGAGATGTTGCAGGAGCATTTGCAAAAACCGCTGACCAGCGTGCCTGATCCGTTCGGGACCCATGACAGCTTTGGCGATCACAATAACGCGATGCTGCGGCGGTTCCTTGATACTTTTGGCTTCGATTATGAATTCTATTCCGCGACTGAATTCTACAAATCGGGCCAGTTCGACGAGGTTCTGAAACGCGCCGTTGAGCAATATGACGCGATCATGAAGGTGATGTTGAAATCCCTTCGGGANGAGCGCCGCCAGACCTATTCGATCTTCCTGCCGATCCATCCCGAAACGGGGCGTGTGCTTTACGTGCCGATGAAGGAGGTGAATGCGAGTGATTACACGATCACCTTCGATGATGAAGACGGGCGCGAATGGACGCTGCCTGTCACGGGCGGCAACGTAAAATTGCAATGGAAACCCGATTTTGGCGCCAGATGGGCCGCATTGGGTGTCGATTTCGAGATGTATGGCAAGGANCATTCCACCAATACGCCGATCTATGACGCGATCTGTAAAATCCTTGGAACGCCCGCGCCTGCGCATTTCACCTATGANNTNTTCCTTGATGATCAGGGGCAGAAAATCTCNAAATCNTCGGGCAATGGTATCTCGATNGATGAATGGCTGAGCTATGCCTCGACNGANAGCNTGAGCTATTTCATGTATCNNAAGCCCAAGACCGCNAAGCGGATGTATTTNGANGTNATCCCNAANGCNGTNGATGAATANCACCAGCAATTGCGGGCCTATCACACGCAAGACGCCACGCAGCAATTGGCCAACCCTGTCCATCATATTCATGATGGTGAGGTGCCTGTCTCGACGATGGTTGTGTCCTTTGCGATGCTGCTCAACCTTGCCAGCGTGTCGGGTGCCGAGGACAAGGAGACCCTTTGGGGCTTCATCCGCCGCTACGCGCCCGAGGCGTCAGCCGAGACGAACCCTGATCTGGATCAGGCGGCGGGTTTTGCTGTGCGCTATTACAATGACTTCGTGAAGCCGAACAAAACCTTCCGCCTCGCCGATGAAAAAGAGCGTGCAGCGATGCAGGATTTGGTCGAGCGTCTCAAAGACTATGATGGCGGGCTGGAGGATGAAGCCCTTCAGACCATCGTTTTCGCCGTTGGCAAGGACCACGGGTTTGACCCTCTGCGTGATTGGTTCAAGGCGCTTTACGAAGTGCTGATGGGGGCAAGCCAAGGCCCACGTTTCGGCGGTTTCATCGCGCTTTACGGCATCCCAGAAACCATCGCTTTGATCGAGGATGGCCTTGCAGGCAAGCTTGTGAAGGCCTGATTTGACGGGGCTGTGAATTGACCGCCTGCTTTGGGCTTCTACGTTTCACTTTGTAACAGTGAAGCGTGGAGGTTCAGATGCGGCGGTTTTTTCTTGTTTTGATATGCAGCTTGGCAGCTGGCGTGGCCCATGCCCAAGAGAGGCTTGCCCCGAATGCCGATATTGAAAGCACGATCCAGAACCAGCTGGAGGCATTCTTGCTGGATGATGTCGAGGTGGCTTGGCAATTCGCCAGCCCCAATATCCAGCGCCTGTTCAGAACGCCCGAGAATTTCGGCAGAATGGTCGAGGGGGGCTACCCCATGGTGTGGCGGCCTGCCGATGTCGAATTTGTTGATCTTCAAACCCTTGGCGGCGTGACCGTGCAGCGGGTGCAGGTCATCGATAGGGCAGGGCGGGCCCATATTCTCGCCTATCAGATGATTGAAACAGAGGCGGGTTGGCTGATCAATGGTGTTCAATTGCTGCGCGCACCCGGCATTGGTGTTTAACGCCATCTTAACCAGTTTGGTCTAACGTCCTTCGCCAAGCGACCCTTTGGCAATGCTGCTTGGTCACTTTTCGAAAACTGCAACAAATGAGGATGCCTTGCTGGCCCTCACCCTTTTCGTTGCGGGCCCTAGCGGGGCCTGACGCGCGCGGAGCAGCGCGCGGGAAAGGGTTTCAATATGAACCAAGTAATCACGGATGGGCTGACCCTTATGCCGCCATCTTTCGGCGACGGGCTTGGCGTGTGGTCACGGCAAGATGGTGTGCCGGGCTCTGATACCTATTCCACCGCACCAAATGCAGCGCTGGTTGCCGCGGATCAGGATTTTGGCACTTGTCTTGAGCTGATCAAGATCGAAACAACCACGAAATTGCGCTATATGGGAAGCACCCCGATCCGTGCGGGCATGTATCTTCGGGTCTCGGCGCGCGTCAAAGGTTTGGCGGGGTTGTTGCCCTCTGTCCGCATCGCGGGATGGGCGGGCAATTCCAGTAGTACAAATGTCTCGGGCGTGCCGCAAACAGGCCCCACGACCACATTGACCGACTATGGCGAGGTGGTCACGGTTTCTGCCATTGTCGGAACGGGTGAGCGTATCGGCGTCGATATGCCTTGGGGCGAGACGGCGACCTATGGGCATTTCGGCCTCGATCTGACGGGTGGCAATGGCGGGATTATCCGCATTGAAAGCATCAAGATCGAAGATGTCACCTCGATTTTCCATCGCAAGATCATGGATTGGGTCGATGTCACTGATTATGGCGCTATCGGCGATGGTGTCACGGATTGCCGCGCCGCTTTTGCTGCTGCTGATGCGGCTGCTGCAGGGCGGGAGGTGCTTGTGCCTGCGGGTGTGTTCCATATCGCCTCGAACCTGACGATGAACAATCGCATGCGCTTTGAAGGGCGGATCGAGACGCCCGATGCCGTGCGCGTTGCCTTGAACCAGAATTTTGACCTTGCTGGCTATGCCGATGCTTTCGGGGATGAAGTGACGGGTCTGAAGAAAGGGCTTCAGACATTGTTCAATCAATCCGATCATGAAGCTTTTGATCTGAGCGGCAGACGGGTCTTGCTGAGCGAGCCTGTGGATGTGCAGGCGGTGGTCGACAATCGCACCTCCTATGCCAATCGCCGCGTGATCCGGAATGGACAACTCGCGGCTGATAATAGCGCAGGTTGGGAGGATGAAGTGCATAGCTCGACCGCCACTTGGTCGGCCTCCTCTCCGTTTTTGCTGAGCAATGTCAGCAATGTGGCCAATATCGCAATCGGGTCNCTGGTGACNGCAGCGCAGGGTGTGGGCCGTGAGGTCTATGTGAAAGCAACCAATGCGGCGGCTGGCACGGTCACGCTGTCGCAATCGCTTGGGGTGCCGCCTACATCGCAAAGCTATGAATTCCGACGCTTCAAATACCTGCTGGATTTCAAAGGCTTCCAGAACCTGCAGCGCTTTGTGATCTCGGATATCGAGTTCCTTTGTGCAGGGCGATGCAGTGGGTTGTTGCTGCCAATGGACGGGCTTGTATTTCAGGTGCAGGATTGCTTCTTCACTGGCCCGAAAGATCGCGGGATCACATCGGCGGGGGATGCCTGTCAGGGGATGCAAGTGGATCGCTGCCAATTCCTGTCGAACGAGCAAATCCTGAATGTGCGCGACAGGGTCTCAATCGCGATCAATATCAACAATAATGACGCCAAAATCCGCGATAATCGCGCCGTGAAATTCAAACATTTCTTGGTGACGGCGGGCACGGGATACCTGATTTCGGGCAATCACTTCTTTCAGGGCGATAATGAAACCAATGGCACCCGAACCGCTGGCATCGTGATCACCAAGACCAATTGCAAAACCACGATCAATGGCAATTACATCGACAATTGTTCGATCGAATGGGTCAATGAACATGATCCCGCACCCGAGATGCAGAATGAGCTCTCCTTTGGTGGTCTGACCATCACGGGTAATATTTTCATGTCGATCCGCTCGGCGCCGTGGTTCAAGTTTATCATGATCAAACCGATGGGGCCGAACCATTATCTGAATGCGGTGTCGATCACGGATAATGCCTTTAAGCAGACCAATGGCTCTGCTCTGGATGCGGTTGATGGCGTGGATGAGAGTGTGGCTATTCTTGATACCAGCCGCACCAAGAACCTGACTATGACGGGCAATATGTATCACGGCATCGTCAAGGATTCGCAGAACCCGATTACCTTGGCCGTCACTGAGAATACCGCGCTAAGCACATGGGAAGTCGACCTGCGCGACTACCTCCCCTTCACCACGCAGGCGCGTGTCGCGGTTTCGGTTCTGCCCGAAGGGGCGATACGAAATGCATCCAATGTGGCGGTCTATACGATGCCCTTTGCAACGGTGCGGCATGGTGTGGGGCGTGGCTCTATCCGTATCAATTGGTCGCAAGCCGTGAAGGGTAAAGTGCAGCTAACGGCGCGCTGCGACACACCATAGGTTCGTTCTGATCCCAACAATTGGCCCCGGCTCCGTGATCGCGGTGTCGGGGCTTTTTAATGGTGCGGGCCTTACTCGAACAGATCAGAGGGGCTGAGCTGAAAGGCCTTCCCAAAGCCGCCATTGAGGAAGGCATGGCTCACCTCAAAACGGATCAAACGGAAATCTCCGAAATCATAATAGAGCTTCGCCTTGGGATAGGCCGCGAGGTAATGCGCCTTGAGTGCTGCCTTATCGGCTTGGGTTGCGCGGGCTTGCAGGGTGAGGCGCGGATGGGTCAGCGGATCGCCTTTGGCCTCGGGCTCGCCCACCAGCAAAGAGCAGGCGGGATTGGCGCCAAGGCAGGCAGAATGCAGGGACAGGTCCGAGATCAAGCTCAACGGTGCAGCATCAGGTGCTGCGACCAGCGCGATGCGCGATACCATAGGGGTACCTGTCTCGGGCTCGATCACTCCAAGGGCCGCGAAAGAGGCGTCCGCTAGAAGGCGTCGGGCAAGGGCGCGGGCCTTATCATCGGTTTCCCTGATCGGATTGATTTTATCGGTCATATCACGCTCGATCCGAAATGTTGCTTAAGCGCATAGTCTTGCATGTCCCGTGCGCCCGCGCCACGGTTGCCACGCAGCTTTGACGGAGGAGAGAGACATGGCATTGGTGCGACCGCTGGAAGAAGACGAGATGGACCCCGCTCTGGCCGAGCATGTGCAGTTTTTCAAAGGGCCGCTTGGCGTGATCCCCAATAGCGTCCGCACCATGGCGCATCGCAGCCCGATTGCGCGCGCCTTTACCGATTTGAACGTGGCTGTGATGACCGATTACGGCAGCGTCACGCCCGAATTCAAACGGCTCATCGGCTATGTCAGCAGCTATGCCTCGGGGTGTATGTATTGTCAGGCGCATATGATCCTTGCCTCCGAGCGTTTCGGAGCCTCGGAAGAGCGGCTGGGTGATGTGTTTGATTTCGAAGGCAGCCCGCATTTCTCCGAGGCTGAAAAGTCAGCACTTGCCTTTGCCCATGCCGCCACGCAAGTGCCCAATGCGGTCACGCCTGAGGTCGGCGCGCGGCTCAATGCGAACTGGCCAGAGGATGCCGTGGTGGAGATCATGGGCGTTGTCGCCCTTTTCGGGTATCTCAATCGCTGGAACGACTCGATGGGGTCGGCGCTTGAGGATTTGCCAATCTCCAAAGGTGAGGCGCGTTTGGCTGATACGACGGGATGGACAGTGGGCAAGCATGTCTGAACAAAGGCCAATTGCGCCGCATAATATGAAAATCGTTCTGGTTACCCCCGAGATACCCGGCAATACGGGCTCGGTCGGGCGGACCTGTGTCGCGCTGGATATGGAGCTTATTCTGATCCGTCCCTATGGCTTTGACATCACCGAGAAATCTGTGCGGCGGGCGGGCTTGGATTATTGGCAGCATGTCCGTTTGAGCGAGTATGACAGTTGGGCCAGCTTCATTGCCGAGCGCCAACCGCAAAAAGAGCAGATGTTCTTCTATGAAAATGACAGCGCGGGTTCGGCCTATGAGGTGGTGTATCCGCGCGACGCCTATTTGATTTTCGGGCGCGAGACCAAGGGTATCCAGCCCGAGATTTTGGAGGNCTACCCAGACAGGATTTTCGGCCTACCGATGTTCAGTGAACATATCCGCTCGCTCAATTTGGCCAATGCCGCAACGGCCGCAGCCTATCTGGCGATGCGCGGCCATGTTTTGGAATAGGTGCGAAACACCCTAGCGCAAGCGCTGCAGCAAATCCTGTGACGGGGTGCCAGTGACAGGCAGGCCGTTTCTTTGCTGATAGGCCATGATCGCGGCTTCGGTCCTGCGGCCCAGAACGCCATCGGGGGTGCCTGCATCAAAGCCCGCCGCATTGAGGCGGGATTGCAATTCCAGACGCTCTTCCATGACAAGCCCGTATCGGTCAGGCGGGAAACGCCCCGCGATCGGTGGCCCACCTGCAATACGGCCCGACAGATAGCCAACGCCAAGCCCGTAATTCTCGGAATTATTGTAGCGCAGGATCACGTTGAAATTGCGGAACACAAGGAAGGCAGGGCCAGCGGGCCCTTGTGGCAGCAAAAGCGCGGCCTCGCCTGCATCAGGTATGCCGCCGCCTCGGACAGGCTGCACACCAGCCGCGCGCCATGCCGAGACGCTTCTGCGCGTGCTGCGGCCAGATGGGCCAGAATAGCCAACGGGAATGCGCACCTCCAACCCCCAAGGCTGGCCGCTCTGCCACCCTGAACGGGAGAGATAGGCCGCCGCCGAGGCCAATGCATCAATCGGGTTTTCCGACCAGATATCACGCCGTCCATCGCCCATGAAATCCACGGCATAGGCCTCGAACGTGGTGGGGATGAATTGGGTATGCCCCATCGCGCCTGCCCAAGATCCGACAAGACGGTCAGGCGTTGTATCGCCATTGTCGAGAATGCGAAGGGCTGCGATCAGTTGCGCCTCAAAGAACTCGCCGCGCCGCCCGTCAAAGGCCAGCGTTGAGGTCGCCGAGATCACAGGAATATCGCCGCGTCTTGTGCCGAAATTGCTCTCCACGCCCCAGATGGCGCAGACCAGTTCGGCGGGCACGCCATAGCGCCCCTCGATCTGGCGCAGGACAGCGCCTTGCCGAGCAAAAGCCGCGCGGCCTGCGGTCACCTTTGGTTCGCTGGCAACAAGCGCAAGATAGTCTTCCAATGTGCGGGTGAATTCGGCCTGATTGCGATCGCGTTCCACTACACCTGGTAGAAAGCCCGTTCCNCGAAAGGCGCGGCTCAGGGTTGCCGCGCTAATGCCGCGCGCTTGCGCCCGAGTGCGAAAGGCCGCAACCCATGCATCATAGCTNGCATTCGGTGTTGGCAGCAGGTCGGGATCAAGTGGCGAGGACGCGGCTTGTGATGTGACCAAAGGGCTTGCGGGAATACAGCCCGACAGACCCAAAGCAGTTGCGCCGATCAACAGGCTTCTACGCGAGGTTTTCATTGGAACGCTCTTTTTCTGCTCGTGTTTTTTCCTGAGTCTCTACGGAACAGGGTTTTTGCACAAGACCCTGCGCGGATTTATGCCAAAGGTCTGGTGGCGCAGGCTTCAAAGGCTGCAACGGCTGGGGCGGCGCCCTCAAGATCGAAGGCGATGCTGGCATTTGGCGTGAAGGCCAATGCAATTTCATTGTCAGACAGGCCGTTCAAAACATTTCCAAAACCGCGATCGCTGACGATCAAGGCATCGCGGCTTTCCGAGAGGGAATGACGATCCGTGGTGATGATATTGGGCGAGGGGCCTTGGAACTGGATGCCGAAATACGGGCTGTCCGACCATGCCTGAGGGCTGGTGACCGTGATCGTGTAAAGCGGACCTGCGGGGTTATAGGTCAGCCGCATTTGCGCGCCGTCTTGATCATGTTCAAGCGTGCATAAAGGCCCGTCAAAACCTGCCTCCCATGCAAACGCAGGGGTGGAGACCATCAATAAAAACAAGCTTACACATAATTTCATACCGCGAAATTAGCGTGAAACCTGCCTGCGTCAAAACAGACATTTCGCGACCAAGGCTTGACCCGATGCGCAGATGGCCCGACCTTGGCGCAAATATGTTCAGGGAGGACCAATCATGCGTAGCCTAGTCGCCTTAGCCCTAATGACAGGAGCTGCCTTTGCCGATCCTGTCGGGATCACACCCGATATCATGTCCGTCACCGTCGAGACGCCGCAGGGCGAGGTCGAGATTTCGCGCATTCAGGACAATGCCAACCGGCTCGAGGGCGACTGGACCCTCACTTCGCGCTCTTGCCCGAATTTCTGCATCCAGCCGATGACCCCCGCACCCGGTGTGACAACCATCGGCGAGTTGGAGGTGCTGGAGATGCTGCAAGCCGAGGATGCCGTGCTGATTGATGGCCGCATTCGCCCGAATTTTGAATCGGGCACCATCCCCGGTGCGATCTCGGTGCCCTATACCGAAGCTGCGGATCGTTTGGGGGAACTGGGCTGCGAGGTCGATTTCGACGGTTGGATTTGCGAAGAGGTGCCGCGCGTGGTGCTGTTTTGTAATGGCCCATGGTGCGGTCAATCCCCCACCGCCGCGCGCCGCATGATCGAGGCGGGCTATCCCGCCGAGCAGATCTATTACTATCGCGGCGGAATGCAGAACTGGAACATGCTTGGGCTGACGGTGGTTCCGGGGGAGTGAGGCTATAAGGGAGAGGCTGTCTGATCCACCCTTATCCCTTCGTTAACGCCTGTTTGCCATGCTGTCGTGCATGTCGAACTATCGCCGTTTTCGCATTTCTGGTGGGACGTTTTTCTTCACGGTCGTCACGGCGGCGCGGAGTAGATCTGTCCTCACCGATCATGCCGATCTCTTGCGGCAGGCCTATCGCGCTACGGCGTCAGAATTGCCTTTTGCGACAGATGCCATCGTGATCCTGCCCGATCACATGCATGCCGTCTGGACGCTACCGCAAGGCGACAGCGATTTTCCTGAACGATGGCGCAGGATCAAGGCGCGGTTCAGTCATGCTTTGGGCAAGCGCTATCCGCGTTCCGCCTCCAAACACGCAAAGCGGGAGGTCGGGCTTTGGCAGCGCCGTTATTGGGAACACGCTATCCGAGATGATCGCGATTACCGGATGCATGTCGAGTATTGTTGGGCAAACCCCGTTCGCCACGGTCTGGTCGCGGCCGCGATGGATTGGGAACTATCCTCGATCCACCGCGACCATCGCGCAGGCCGTGTGCCAAACGGCTGGTCTTCGCCCAAATTCGATGGCGCATTCGGTGAGTAGGGTGGGCGATACCGCCCACCATTTGATCATGCGATGGAGGGCGGTCGTGCAGCCCGCGCTGGTGGGCAGGATTGCCCACCCTACCCAGCTTGGAGGAGGGGCCGTTCGGGCGTCAGGATGCACGAGATGTATATGCGATGGCTATTCTCTGGCGGGACGGGCAGCTAACACGACTGGAAAGCCAAAATAGGCCATAATCACCGCCCCCGCCGCTTCACGCCACCCCTTTGACCGGGTCTGCCTGCGGTTGAGCGGCCACCTGCCTTCACCGCCGCATCGGCCGCTTGTTCAACGGCGGATTGGCGGGCCAGCGGGTCATCGGCCACGGCAAGTTCTACCGCTTCCAAGCGCTTGACCTCGTCGCGCAGGCGCGCGGCTTCCTCGAATTCCAAGTTCTCCGCCGCCTTGCGCATTTGCGTGCGCAACCCGTCGAGATGCGCCATGAGATTGGCCCCGACCATCGGCTTGTCGACCTTGGCGGTGACGCGGTTCATATCGACATCGCCTTTGTAGAGGCCTGCCAGAATATCCTCGACGTTCTTTTTGACCGTGGCAGGCGTGATGCCATGTTCTTCATTATAGGCGGCCTGTTTGGCGCGGCGGCGATCCGTCTCGGCCATGGCGCGCTCCATCGAGCCTGTGATCTTATCGGCATACATGATCACGCGGCCTTTTTCATTTCGCGCGGCCCGCCCGATGGTCTGGATCAGCGAGGTTTCGGAGCGCAGGAAGCCTTCTTTGTCGGCATCCAGAATGGCCACCAGCCCGCATTCGGGAATATCCAAGCCCTCACGCAACAGGTTGATCCCGATCAGCACGTCAAAGGCCCCAAGGCGCAGGTCGCGCAAAATTTCGATCCGCTCGATCGTGTCGATATCGGAATGCATATAGCGCACGCGGATACCTTGCTCATGCAGGTATTCCGTCAAATCCTCGGCCATGCGTTTGGTCAGCGTGGTCACAAGCGTGCGCATCCCATCAGCGGCGACACGGCGGATTTCATCCAGAAGATCATCGACCTGCATCTGCACGGGGCGAATTTCGATCGGGGGGTCCAGCAGGCCCGTGGGGCGAATGATCTGCTCGGTAAACACGCCGCCTGCCTGATCAATTTCCCAAGCCGATGGTGTGGCCGAGACATAGACCGATTGCGGGCGCATCGCGTCCCATTCCTCGAATTTGAGGGGGCGGTTATCCATGCAGGAGGGCAGGCGGAACCCATGTTCGGCCAGCGTGAATTTCCGCCTGTAGTCGCCTCGATACATGCCGCCGATCTGGGGCACGGAGACATGGCTTTCATCGGCGAAGACGATGGCGTTATCGGGGATGTATTCGAACAAGGTGGGCGGCGGCTCACCCGGTGCGCGGCCTGTCAGATAGCGCGAGTAATTCTCGATGCCATTGCACACGCCCGTGGCCTCCAGCATCTCGAGGTCGAAATTCGTGCGTTGCTCAAGGCGCTGAGCCTCAAGCAATTTACCCTCACCCACCATCTGGTCGAGGCGCATCTGCAATTCGGCTTTGATGCCCTTGACCGCTTGGTTCATCGTCGGACGCGGCGTGACATAATGCGAATTCGCATAGACGCGGATTTTCTCGAAGCTGTCGGTTTTCTCGCCCGTGAGGGGTCAAACTCGGTGATGCTCTCCAGCTCCTCGCCGAAGAAGGACAGTTTCCAAGCGCGGTCATCAAGGTGAGCGGGCCAAACCTCGAGGCTGTCGCCCCGCACGCGGAAACTGCCACGTTGAAACCCTTGGTCATTGCGCTTGTATTGCTGCGCCACCAGATCGGCCATGACTTGGCGCTGATTGTATTCCTGACCCACATGCAGATCGACGGTCATGGCGGTATAGGTCTCGACCGAGCCGATGCCATAGATGCAGGACACCGAGGCCACGATGATCACATCATCGCGTTCCAGCAGCGCGCGGGTGGCCGAGTGGCGCATCCTGTCGATCTGCTCGTTAATCTGGGATTCTTTCTCGATATAGGTGTCCGAGCGCGCGACATAGGCTTCGGGCTGGTAGTAGTCATAATAGCTGACGAAATATTCGACCGCATTCTCGGGGAAGAAGCCTTTGAANTCACCATAAAGCTGCGCGGCCAGCGTCTTGTTGGGCGCAAGGATGATGGCGGGGCGCTGCGTTTGCTCGATCACCTTGGCCATGGTGAAGGTCTTGCCCGTGCCCGTGGCCCCAAGCAGAACTTGGTTATGCTCGCCGTCATCAAGACCTTGGCTCAATTCCTTGATCGCGGTCGGTTGATCACCTGCGGGTTCGAAATCGGTATGCAAGATGAACCGCTTGCCGCCCTCCAGCTTCTCGCGATCAGGTGAGATGACGGTGGGAAGCTCGGGCATTTGCTCAGGCGAATTATTGTGCATGACCGAATCCTTGTGCGGGGTGAGCCCTCTAGAATGGTCTTATTTTGTTCTTCTTCAAGGGCGCGATGGGGTTTCAACCGGATAAGAGCTGCATTTATCTTAAATTTGTCAGGGTTTTCTGCGCAGGTCTCGGCGTTGCGTTAACCAATTTATCATTGATGAATCGTTAGGGTGGCCTTGCAAGCAGCACGACCGGTTGTCCCTCGCGGTTGGTTCACCCACCCACCCCTCGCTCCCACCTCCGTGGGGGGCAACCACATTTGCACATCGGCCTCCGAAAAATCGCAAGGCGCGGCTGCAAACCCCGTTGCATTACAAGGCAGATTTGCCGATATAGAAGGCCGATCCGAACACGGGAGTTGCCCATGCGAGCGCGCATCTACAAACCTNCAAGAACCGCCATGTCCTCTGGCACTGCCAAGACGAAGGATTGGGTTCTGGAATTTGCAGCCGAGTCGTCCCGCGAGGTTGATCCTTTGATGGGTTGGACAAGCTCGTCCGACATGAATTCGCAGGTCCGCCTGAGCTTCGAGAGCGCCGAGGCCGCAAAGGATTACGCTCAATCCAAAGGGATCGAGGCCGTGGTGCTCAAGCCCAAATCCCGCAAGCAGAATATCCGCGCGGGCGGCTATGGCGATAATTTTGCGACCAATCGTCGTGGCGTTTGGACCCACTAATCTTTTTGTCCGCGGTAGACGTGGCCAAAATCATTGCGTAGTGACGCAGCCAGCGGTCCCTTAGCTCAACTGGATAGAGCAGCTGACTTCTAATCAGCAGGTTGAGGGTTCGAGTCCTTCAGGGATCGCCACACGCATTCTCCGAATCATGCGCTGTTTTTCGAGTTTGAATGCCGTCTGATTTCGCAAAGTGAGAGTTTTCTTGCCACAATCCCCCAGATCGCGGCGAAAAAGCCCAATAAACCCGATCTTTCACGGCTTGCACGCCCTTTGGTGATTGTAAGCATCTGGCCTATCGGTAAAAATTGTCTCGTCACGTCGGGGAGGCTACCTATGATCAGATCAGAGCTCATTCAAAAACTCGCAGAAGAAAACCCACATCTGTTTCAGCGCGATGTTGAGCGTATTGTGAATGCGATCTTCGAAGAGATTATTGAAGCAATGGCGCGTGGTGATCGGGTCGAACTTCGTGGCTTTGGGGCTTTCTCGGTAAAACAGCGCGATGCGCGTATGGGCCGCAACCCGCGCACGGGTGAAAGTGTTCAAGTGGAAGAAAAGCATGTGCCTTTCTTCAAGGCGGGTAAGCTGCTACGCGATCGTCTGAACGCCTGATCTGTCCCACCTAGGAGCAACGCAGTGATCCGCTACCTCAAATACGCCTTTCTTGCCCTTGTCGCGCTGGCCTTGGTTCTGCTTGCTTTGGCGAACCGCGATCCAGTGACTTTGCGGGTTCTGCCCGAGGATCTGGCGGTTTGGGCTGGGTGGTCCTTTGCGATCGAATTGCCGCTGTTTCTGGTCATTTTCGGCGGTGTCGCCATCGGTCTTTTGGTTGGTTTCGTTTGGGAATGGCTGCGTGAGCATCGCCACCGCGCCGATGCCAAGCTGCATAAACGTGACAAGAAGAAGCTTGAGCGCGAAGTGCAGACCCTCAAGGGCCGTCAGAATGAAGGCAAGGACGAGGTGCTGGCTCTGCTTGAGGACGGCAGCGCCGCGCGCTAGGTCTGCGTTATGAGCGTATCTATCAAATTTTGCGGGTTGTCCCGTGTCGAAGATGTTGTCGCGGCCGCAGATGCGGGTGCGCGCTATGTCGGCTTTGTGTTTTTCCCCAAGTCTCCGCGCAATGTGACGCCTGATGAGGCGCGTCTGCTTGCTGTCGAGGTGCCCGTTGGTGTGGCCAAGGTGGCCTTGGTTGTGGATGCCGATGATGCATTTCTTGATGAGATCACGTCGAAGGTTCCGCTGGATATCCTGCAGCTCCACGGTAAGGAAAGCCCCGAGCGCGTGGCGCAGATCAAGGCGCGGTATGGCTTGCCTGTGATGAAAGCGGTTGGCATCGCCGATGCCGAAGATCTGCCGCAGCTTGATGTCTATGCGCAGGTTGCCGACCAGATTTTGGTTGATGCCAAGCCGCCCAAAACCGGCGCGCTTCCAGGTGGAAATGGCTTGGCCTTTGATTGGCGCCTGATCGCNAACCGTCGTTGGCCTGTGCCTTGGATATTGGCGGGAGGTTTAACGCCTGAAAATGTCGCGCTGGCCGTGCAGATGACGGGCGCGCGCCAAGTAGATCTCTCCTCAGGCGTTGAAAGCAGCGTGGGGGTTAAGGATGCGGGCTTGATGCGCGCATTTGCCCAAGCCCTGGCCTAGCCGAACCACGCCTCGCGCCCTTGCTCCTGTCTCCGCTGCGCGTTAGGCAGACTGAACAGCAAAGAGGAGGCGTAACCTATGCCCGATGACATCCTGAACAGCTATATGACAGGCCCTGATGAAAGCGGCCGCTTCGGCGATTTCGGCGGGCGGTTTGTGTCGGAAACCCTGATGCCGCTGATCCTCGAGCTGGAAGAGCAATACGAGTTTGCCAAAACAGACCAGAGCTTCTGGGATGAGATGGATTTCTTGTGGAAGCATTATGTCGGCCGCCCCTCGCCGCTCTATCATGCCGAGCGCCTGACCGAGCGTTTTGGCGGTGCGAAAATCTACATGAAGCGCGATGAGCTGAACCATACAGGCGCGCATAAGATCAATAATGTTTTGGGCCAGATCATTCTGGCGCGCCGCATGGGCAAGACCCGCATCATCGCGGAAACGGGTGCTGGCCAGCACGGCGTTGCCACGGCGACTGTCTGTGCGAAATTNGGTTTGAAATGCGTGGTCTATATGGGCGCCCATGATGTGGAGCGTCAGGCCCCCAATGTGTTCCGTATGAAATTGCTGGGGGCCGAGGTTGTGCCCGTAACCAGCGGCCGTGGCACCTTGAAAGACGCGATGAATGACGCGCTGCGCGATTGGGTGACCAATGTGCGCGACACATTCTATTGCATCGGCACCGTTGCAGGCCCCCATCCTTACCCCGCGATGGTCCGCGATTTCCAAGCGATCATCGGCAAGGAAACCAAAGAGCAGATGATGGAGGCCGAAGGCCGTTTGCCCGACACGCTGATCGCGGCAATCGGAGGCGGCTCGAACGCGATGGGTCTGTTCTTCCCTTTTCTTGACGACAAAGAGGTCAATATCATCGGCGTCGAAGCGGGTGGTAAAGGCGTCAATGACAAGATGGAGCATTGCGCCTCGCTCACAGGTGGGCGCCCAGGTGTGCTGCATGGCAACCGCACCTATCTGTTGCAGGATGGCGATGGCCAGATTCTGGAAGGCCATTCCATCAGCGCGGGTCTCGATTACCCCGGTATTGGCCCTGAACATTCTTGGCTGCACGAGATCGGGCGCGCGCAATATGTCTCGATCACTGATACCGAGGCGCTTGATGCATTCCAGCTATGTTGTGAAGCCGAAGGGATCATCCCCGCGCTGGAGCCGTCGCATGCCTTGGCCCATGTCGCCAAGATCGCGCCTGATCTGCCCAAGGATCACATTATCTGCATGAATATGTGCGGCCGTGGCGACAAGGATATCTTCACCGTGGCGCGTGCGCTCGGTTGGGAGATGAACGGCTAGGGCAACCAGCCAAACAGCCTTTCCATTCCTCATCAACCTTTGGTTTATGCGTGTAGATAGCGGGTTTACGGACCCGCTTCTAAACGGTTAGCCAATTTCTCAAGCTGGGTTTCCTCTCCATCTGTCCTGCAAGGCGTGGCACTTCCGCTGCGCCGCAACCAGATGGGAGACCCATGATGAAAACGATTATGACAGCAACAGGCGTTGTTCTTCTTTCGGCAGGCATGGCCGTATCACAGGATTTAGCTGACCAACTCTTGGCGCAATATCAGCAAGAGGGA
>JGI26083J51738_10000754_pt1 | contig 17470 bp, 14 predicted proteins | sample SaaInl85LU_5_DNA_FD_51738 | JGI IMG/M metagenome (IMG submission 51738)
CAAGCCTCAATGTTAACGGGATCTCTAGGTTTATTACCATCTGCTTCTTTAGGTGCAAAAAATAAAGATGGAGAAATGAGAGCTATGTATGAGCCTATTCATGGTTCTGCACCGGATATTGCTGGAAAAGAAATTGCAAACCCAATAGCCTCAATTTTAAGTTTTGCAATGGCTTTAAGATACTCTTTAGATTTAGATAGTGAAGCTGATGCTTTAGAAAAAGCTGTGCAAGATGTCTTAAATGATGGTCTTAGAACAAAAGATATTCTTTCTCAGGGAAAAAAAGAAGTATCAACATCAGCTATGGGTGATGCAATCATTTCAAAATTGCAATAATTAAATAATTATTCTAGAGTTCTGGAATGCCAAATTATACTGCTCCAGTCGAAGACATGATGTTTCTTTTTGATAAATTAAGAAATAATAAAAATTATAATGATCTTGAAAAGTATAAAGAGGTTAATTCAGAATTAGTAAAAGATATTTTAGAAGAAGCAGCCAAGATTAATCAAAACTTAATATTACCATTAGCAAAATCAGGTGATGAAAATCCAACAGTTCTAGAGAATGGTGTGGTTAGAACACCGCCAGGCTACAAAGAAGCTTATTCTAAATATATAGAAGATGGTTGGACTTCACTTTCTTGTGATCCAAAATATGGAGGACAAGGAATGCCAAAAACAGTAAGTGCTTTTTTTGACGAAATGTTATCATCTGCAAGTTTATCATTTAAACTTTATAGTGAGTTAAGTATTGGTGCATATAATTGTATTTCTCATCACGCTACAGATGAAATAAAAGAAAAATACCTTCCAAAAATGGTTGAAGGAAAATGGAGTGGTACGATGTGCCTTACTGAACCAGTTTGTGGAACTGATTTAGGTCTTTTAAAAACTAAAGCTATTGAGCAATCTGATGGAACTTTTAAGTTAAGTGGACAGAAAATTTTTATTACATCAGGTGATCAAGATTTAACTGAAAATATTATCCACTTAGTTATTGCAAGAGCAGCTGACTCACCAGCAGGCACAAAAGGAATAAGTTTATTCTTAGTACCTAAATTTTTAGTAAATGAAGATGGATCTATTGGAGCTAGAAATGGAGTTTCTACAGGGTCTATAGAAAGTAAAATGGGAATTAAAGGTTCTGCTACATGTGTATTAAATTTTGATGATGCAACTGGTTATATGATCGGATTGAAGAATAAAGGCTTAAACGCAATGTTTACTATGATGAATTTAGAGAGAATTGTTGTAGGAATTCAAGGCTTGGGGATTTCTGAAATTGCCTATCAAAACTCTTTGAGTTACGCAAAAGAACGAAAACAAGGAAAAACAAATAATACAAAATCAACTAATGGAGCAGATTTTATAATTGAACATGCAGATATTAGAAAATCTTTGCTTAATATGAAATCTATTATTGAAGGCGAAAGAGCTTTATGTTTTTGGCTGTCTCAACAAACAGAAGTTAGCCTTTATCACCCAGATGAAAAAATTAAACAAGAAGCTTCAGATCTTGTGTCGTTAATGACACCTGTGGTTAAAACGATGTTTAGTGATATGGGAATGGAAATAACCAGTGAGGCTATGCAGGTTCATGGTGGTTATGGCTATACGAAAGATCAAGGTATAGAGCAATTATATAGAGATAATAGAATCACCCCAATTTATGAGGGAACAAATTCTATCCAAGCAGCTGATCTAGTTTTTAGAAAATTGGTAAATAAAAATGGTGATATAATCGATAAATATTTGGAACTGATCAAGAATGATTGCAGTACTGAAAATGAAAAATTAAAACCTTTTATAAAAGAATTAAAAACGCATCTAGAGATATTATCTACTTTTACTGATTGGATTAAAGAAAAAGTGCAAAACTCAAAAGACGATGCAAGCGCAGCATGCAATGACTATTTAAAAGCATTGGGGTTTGTGTCCATAGCACATGCGTGGATAAAAGTTTTAGAGGTAAGTTTTAAAGATTATGAACAAAACAAAGACTTTTATGAAGATAAAATACAGACTGCAAATTTTTATTTTAAAAGAGTTTTACCAAGAGCCGAAAGTCATTTTAAAACAGCCACATCAGGAAGTGACTATATAATGAATTTTAAATTTAGTTAATATGAGTCATTACGATACAAATTTAGATAAAAATGAGGCTAATTATGTTCCTCTTTCTCCTTTAACATTCTTAGAAAGAACTAAAGATATATATCCAAATTATGAAGCCTTAGTTTATGAAAGTAGGTCGTATACTTGGGAAGAAGTTTATAAAAGATGTGTTAAGTTTGCTAGCGCATTAGATAAATTGGGTGTGAAAACTGGAGATACAGTTTCTATAATGGCTTTCAATACACCAGAAATTTTTGAAGCACATTATTCAATACCTATGGTGGGGGCAGTAATTAATGCAATCAATACAAGACTAGACCCCAATACTATAAGTTATATTTTACAACATAGTGATGCAAAGGTTTTAATTGTAGATAGACAATTTCATGATGTAATTGAGAAGGCTTTAAAAAATGTTAAAAATAAAATTACAATTATTGATATTGACGACCAGGACATAGACACAAGTTCTTTTAAAAAAATAGGTGAACTTGAATATGAAAGTTTCTTAAACACAGGTAATGAAAATTATGAATGGAAAAAACCAAAAGATGAATGGGAAGCTATTTCATTAGGGTATACGTCAGGAACTACTGGAAACCCAAAAGGAGTAGTTTATCATCACAGAGGTTCATATTTGATGGCAACAGGTAGTGTTACAGCTTGGAATATGCCTAACAAATTAAATTTTTTATGTGTTGTCCCAATGTTTCATTGCAATGGTTGGTGTTATCCTTGGACATTAGCAATGCTGCACGCAAGAGTAATTTGTTTAAGAAATATTGATGTTAAAAAGATGTTTGAACTAATTGATAAATATGAAGTAACACATTTTGGTGGAGCTCCAATAGTTTTAAATATGATTGTTAATNCTCCTAAGGAAGATCAAAAAGCCTTAAAAAGAAAAGTCAATGTTTTAACTGCAGGTGCACCTCCACCAAGTATTATTTTTGAAAAAATGGAAAATCTTGGCTTTGAGGTTATGCATGTTTATGGATTAACAGAAACTTATGGTCATATGTTGCAGTGTGCGTGGAANGATGATTGGAATTCTTTAGAAAAAGATAAAAAGAATGAAATCAAAGCAAGGCAAGGTGTACGTTANCCAAACACAGAGGGCGCTATTGTAATGGATCCAGAAACAATGAAGCCAGTACCNAAAGATGGAAAGACTATGGGTGAAATTATGATTAGAGGGAATATTGTAATGAAGGGATATTACAANGATAAAGAAGCAACAGATAANTCAATGGCNGGTGGATGGTTTCATTCAGGNGATTTAGCTGTGACNCATCCTGATGGATATATAAAAATTCAAGATAGATCTAAAGATATTATTATNTCTGGAGGAGAAAATATTTCTTCAATAGAAATTGAAAATGCAATTGCAAAACACCCTTCAGTTTCTTTAGCAGCTGTAGTTGCTAAACCAGATGAAAAATGGGGAGAAACACCNTGTGCTTTTGTTGAATTAATTAAAGATAAGCCAGCAACAGAAAAAGAAATAATAGATTTTTGTAGAGAAACATTGGCAGGATTTAAACTTCCTAAGAGTGTTATTTTTTGTGATTTACCAAAAACTTCAACAGGAAAAATTCAAAAATTTGAACTTAGAAAGAAAGTTAAGGAATTAAGTTGATCTTTCAAGTAGACAACAAAAAAGTCTTTGNATCAGATTCAGGCCAAGGTATTGATAAAAAAAAATCCACAATAGTTTTGCTGCATGGAAGTGGTCTCTCACATATTGTTTGGTCCTTAACAGAACAGTATTTATCAAATCAAAATTATAATGTTTTAGCAATAGATTTACCTGGACATGGAAATTCTGAAGGTGATTGTTTAAAATCAATAGAAGAAATTTCAGATTGGTTAGAAAAAGTTTTTAAAAAACTTAATGTTTCTGAATTAACAATAATAGGTCATTCCCAAGGGTGTTTGGAAGCATTGGAATATTCATTAAGGTATTCTAAAAGAGTTAAAAATTTAATATTTATAGGTGGTTCTTACAGAATGCCTGTTAATCAAGATTTAATTGATCTTGCTGAAAATGGAGATGATAAAGCAGTTCAGTTAATGATGAAATGGAGCTATGAGAATTATAAAAAATTCATTGGAGGTAATCCTGTGGAAAAAATTATTAATTCTCCAAGAAATATTAGAGAAGTTTTAGCTATCGATCTTATAGCATGTAATAATTATAAAAATGGATCTGAGGCGTTAAAGTCAATCAAGTGTCCGACATTATTTATCTTTGGTGAGCTAGATAAGATGGTTAATATTGAAAAAGGTAAGAAATTTGCAGAGCTCGTTCTTAATTCAAAAACTCATATAATTAAAAATTGTGGACATATGATTATGTTTGAAAAAGCTTTTGAAATGAGAGAAAAGATCTCTGAATTTTTAAAAAAATGAAAAATTTTTCAATAGCAAAATCAAGAAGATTAAGAAGTACTCCTTATACCTCAAGAATAGAGAAGCAAGGAGTTACAGCATACACAATATATAATCATATGTTGTTACCTGCTGCATTTGGATCAATAGAGGATAGCTACAAACATTTAAAAGAACATGTTCAGATATGGGATGTCGCTGCAGAAAGACAAGTAGAAATATCAGGAAAAGACTCGGCAGAGTTAGTACAATTGATGACATGTCGGGATCTATCAAAATCTAAAATAGGCAGATGTTATTATTGTCCAATAATAGACGAAAATGGAAATTTAGTTAATGACCCAGTTGTTTTAAAACTTGATGAAAATAAATGGTGGATATCAATAGCAGATTCAGATGTAATCTTTTTTGCCAAAGGCTTAGCATCAGGACACAAATTTGATGTTAAAATTGTAGAACCAGTAGTTGATATTATGGCAATACAAGGTCCAAAATCCTTTGCGTTAATGGAAAAAGTTTTTGGAAAAAAAATTACTGAGCTAAAATTCTTTGGGTTTGATTATTTTGATTTTGAAGGCACAAAGCACCTTATAGCTAGATCAGGATGGTCTAAACAAGGAGGATATGAAGTATACGTTGAAAACACACAGTCAGGACAAAAATTGTATGACCATCTTTTTGAAGTTGGAAAAGAATTTAATGTAGGGCCAGGATGTCCGAATTTAATAGAGAGAATTGAGAGTGCACTGTTATCTTATGGTAATGATTTTGATAATAACGACAATCCATTTGAATGTGGTTTTGATCAATATGTTAGCTTAGATAGTGATATAAATTTTTTAGGAAAAGAAAAATTGAAAGAAATAAAATTAAAAGGACCCCAAAAAAAATTAAGGGGAGTTAAAATTGATATAAAAGAAATTAGTCTTACGGGATCAAAAAACATATATGATGAAAATAATAATGTGATTGGTGAATTAAGATCGGCTTGTTATTCACCTCATTTTCAAAAGGTTATAGGCATAGCAATGATCAAGAAATCCCACTGGGAAGCATCTCAAGGCTTTAAAATTCAAATAAACGATAATACCATTAATGGAAACGTTTGTGATTTACCCTTCATCTAGTATAAAAGTAAAATAATATCATGAATATAGCAATTGTAGGAGCCTCAGGTAATGTTGGAAGAAAAATGCTCGAAGTATTAGAGCAGAAAAAAATTTCAATAGACCAATTATTTTTAGTTGCCTCTTCAAGGAGTGCTGGTCAAAAAGTAAATTTTAATGGTAAGGAGCATGAGATTTTTAACTTAGAGACTTATGATTTCTCAAAAGCTGAAATTACCTTTTTTGCAGCTGGTGGAAAAATATCAGAAAAATATGCAGAAAAAGCAGCAAAACATACTACAGTAATTGATAATTCTAGCTTTTTCAGAATGGATCAAGATGTACCTTTAATTGTTCCACAAGTGAATCCAGAAGCAATTAATGTTTTAAAAAAAAATATTATTGCTAATCCAAACTGTTCTACAGCACAATTAGTAATAGCTCTAAAACCCTTACATGATGAATTTAATATAAAAAGAGTAGTTATATCAACTTATCAATCTGTATCTGGTGGTGGTAAAGCATCAATGGATGAATTGATTGAACAAACTAAATTATCATTAGATAAAAAGAAAATAAATTCTAAAAATTTTACTAAACAAATTGCATTTAATGCAATTCCTCACATAGATGTTTTTGCAGATGATGGTTACACAAAAGAAGAATTAAAGATGGTTAACGAAACAAAAAAGATTTTAGATGACAAAATTGAGCTAACTGCAACATGCGTAAGAATTCCAGTGCTAGTTTCTCATGCTGAATCTGTAAATATTGAATTTGAAAAACCATTTAGCTTACAAACAATACACTCTTTATTAGATAGTGCAGAGGGATGTGAGGTGTATGATAAAAGAGAAGATGGAGGTTACATTACTCCTTTAGAGGCAGAAGGTAAAAATGAAACTTATATTTCTAGGATTAGAGAAGATAAAACAAAAAAAAATACACTCAATATGTGGATAGTATCAGATAATTTATTAAGAGGTGCTGCACTGAATGCAGTAGAAATAGCTGAGCTTTTAATTAGGAAGAATAATGGATAATAACAACCCTTTATCACCACACATTCAAATTTATAGATGGCACATATCTTCTTTGGTTTCTATTTCTCATAGGATTACAGGAATAGTTAATATATTTGCAATAACAGTAATTTGTTTGTGGATATTTTCTTTGTTGTTAGGAGAATCTAGCTACGATCTAACAAAATTATTTTTGCAATCTATTTTTGGAAAATTTATTATTATTTGTTTAACTTGGTCTTTTAGCTTTCAGGTATTGAGTGAAATAAGACATTTAGTAATGGATCTTGGTTATGGTTTTGAACTAAAGACCACAAAGATTACAGGTTTATTGGTAATTTTTGGATCTATTTTTTTTACAATTCTATTTTATCTATTAGGAAGGAATTTTATTTAAAATGAACTCTGTAACAAAAAAATGGCTGTTCATGAAAATTAGTTCAGTAATTTTAGTACCTTTAATGATTTGGTTTATTCTAAATTTAGTTTCAATTTTTGATAAAGATTATATTGAGGTTGTTAATTTCTTTACACTCAACCATCTAAAATTTTAGTTTCTTTAACACTAGTATTTGCTTACTTTTTTTCTGCCCTAAGTATTAGCGAGGTATTTGAAGATTATATTCAGAATGAAAAAATCAAAAATGCCGCAAACAAAGTACTTAATATTTTTGCTATAATAATGCCAATAATAACAATAACTGTAATATTTAATTTAAACTAATGAGCTCATATAAAATAATAGACCATGAATACGATGTCATCGTACTTGGTGCTGGAGGATCAGGTCTAAGAGCTGCTGTTGGTTTAAGTGAAGCTGGTTTAAAGACAGCCTGTATTTCAAAAGTATTTCCAACAAGAAGTCATACCTCGGCTGCTCAAGGAGGAATTTCTGCATCTTTAGGTAATATGGGTGAAGATGATTGGCGTTGGCATATGTATGATACTGTTAAAGGTGCTGACTGGTTAGGTGACCAAGATAGCATTGAGTATCTTTGTAAAGAAGCTCCAGCTGCTGTTATAGAGTTAGAAAAATATGGAGTTCCATTTAGCAGAACTGATGATGGCAAAATTTACCAAAGACCTTTTGGTGGAATGACAAAAAATTATGGTAATGGAATTGTTCAAAGAACATGTGCAGCTGCAGATAGAACTGGACATGCAATACTTCATACTCTTTATGGACAAGCTTTAAAACATAACACTGAGTTTTTTATTGAATATTTTGCTTTAGATTTATTAATGAAGGATGGTGAATGCAAAGGTCTTATTGCTTGGAATTTAAATGATGGAACAATTCATAGATTTAGAGCGCACAGCACAATAATTGCAACAGGGGGTTACGGAAAAGCTTATTATTCTGCTACTTCAGCACACACTTGTACTGGAGATGGAAATGCAATGGTTTTAAGAGCAGGCTTACCATTACAAGATATGGAATTTGTGCAATTTCATCCAACAGGAATTTATGGGCACGGAACTTTAATTTCTGAAGGTGTTAGAGGTGAAGGTGGATATTTAGTTAATTCAAAAGGTGAAAGATTTATGGAGCGTTATGCACCAAAAGCTAAAGACTTAGCATCTAGAGATGTAGTAAGTAGATCAATGTCAATTGAGATTAACGAAGGAAGAGGTGTGGGTAAAGAACAGGATCATGTTCATTTACACTTAAGTCATTTAGACAAAAATATTATTGAAAGTAGACTTCCAGGAATAACGGAAGCAGCAAGATTATTTGCAAATGTTGATGTAACTAAGGAGCCAATACCAGTAGTGCCCACTGTTCATTACAATATGGGAGGTATCCCAACAAACTATAAAGCTGAAGTATTAACAGGAAAAGATTCTGAAACAGTTCCAGGATTAATGGCAATTGGTGAGGCTGCCTGTGTTTCTGTTCATGGAGCAAATAGATTGGGATCTAATTCTTTAATTGACCTAGTTGTATTTGGAAGAGCTGCAGCCAAGAGAGCTGCAGAACTTGTAAAACCAGGAACTCCACACGAGGATATAGGAGAGACTGAAACAGAAAAATGTTTAGAAAGATTTGATAAATTAAGAAACTCTAATGGTGAAAATAGTACTGCAGAACTTAGACTTTCAATGCAAAAAACTATGCAATCAAAGTGTGCTGTTTTTAGAACAGAAAAAACGCTTAAAGAAGGTGTTGATAATATTAGAAAAGCATACGATGGAATGGAATCAATTTCTGTAAAAGATAAGTCACTTGTTTTCAATACTGATTTAGTGGAAACATTGGAATTTGATAATTTGATAAGACAAGCAATTACAACAGTGGATTCTGCTTATAATAGACAAGAGAGTAGAGGTGCGCATGCAAGAGAAGATTTCCCAAAAAGAGATGATGAAAAATTTATGCAACACACTATTGCTTGGTGCAATGGAAAAGATTCAAAAATTGGATATAGACCAGTTACTAAAACAACTTTAACAAATGAAGTTCAATACTTTCCACCTCAAGAAAGAGTTTACTAGTGGTTCAAATAAATTTACCTAAAAATTCAGAAGTTCAAAAAGGTAACTATTACCAAGATAAGACTGGGTCAAAAAATATTAGAAAAGTAAATGTTTACAGATGGGATCCCTCAAATGGAGAAAACCCAAGAGTAGATACCTATGAAGTGGATATGGATAATTGTCCTTCAAAAGTATTAGATATTTTAAATAAAATTAAAAACGAAATTGACCCATCATTAGCTTATCGTAGATCGTGTGCACATGGAGTTTGTGGATCTTGTGCAATGAATATGGATGGTAAAAATGGTTTAGCATGTACAAAGCCTCATTCAGAAATTGAAGGTGATATAAATATTTATCCATTACCTCATTTAAAAGTTAAAAAAGATTTAATTGGTGATTTAAGCGGATTATACAAACAGTATGAATCAATTGAGCCATGGCTAAAAACAAATACAAAAGTTGAAACTACTGAGATATTACAAACTAAAGAAGATAGAGTAAAATTAGATGGTGCATATGAATGTATCATGTGTGCATGCTGCTCAACATCTTGTCCAAGTTATTGGTGGAATGGTGATAAATATTTAGGTCCTGCAGTTTTACTTCAGGCTTATAGATGGATAGTTGATAGTAGAGATGATGAAAAAAAAGAGAGATTAAAAAAAGTAGCTGATGAGCTTAAACTTTATAGATGTCATACTATTATGAATTGTACTAATGCTTGTCCAAAGGGATTAAATCCAGCAAAAGCTATAGCTGAATTGAAAAAAATGCTTGCAACAAGCTAATTACCCCTTTAAATAACACCATTCATGAATTTATTAGAACATTTTGTTGGCGGAAAGCTAATTTCAGGCTCTTCTGACAGAAAAAGTAAAGTTTTTAATCCAGCAACTGGTGAACAAGAGTCTGAGGTAAGATTAGCCAGTAAAACTGATCTAGATAAAGCTGTAGAAGTAGCTCAAAAAGCTTTTGAAACTTGGTCTTTAAAACCTTCACTTCAAAGAGCAAGGGTAATGTTTAAATTTAAAGAGTTAATAGAAAAAAATGCCGATGAACTTACAAAGTTAATAGTNTCAGAGCATGGGAAAGTTTATGAAGATGCCAAAGGTTCTTTAACAAGAGGACTAGAAGTTGTTGAATTTGCGTGTGGGATTCCACATTTACTTAAAGGAGAATTTTCAGAAAATGTAGGAACAAATGTAGATAGTTGGTCTATGCGACAACCACTTGGAGTTGTTGCTGGAATTACACCTTTTAATTTTCCTGCAATGGTGCCAATGTGGATGTTTCCTATTGCTATTGCATGTGGAAATACATTTATTTTAAAACCGTCAGAAAAAGATCCATCTTGCCCACTAAGATTAGCAGAATTGCTAACAGAAGCAGGACTACCAGATGGTGTTTTTAATGTTGTTAATGGAGATAAAGAAGCTGTTGATGCGATTTTAACAAACAAAGATGTCAAAGCTGTAAGCTTTGTAGGCTCAACACCAATTGCAAAATATATTTATGAAAACTCTGCAAAAAATGAAAAAAGGGTTCAAGCTTTAGGTGGTGCAAAAAATCATTTAGTTGTAATGCCTGACTGTGACCTTGATGGTGCGGTAAATGGATTAATGGGTGCTGCATATGGGTCTGCAGGAGAGAGATGTATGGCACAATCAGTAGCAGTAGCTGTAGGAGATATAGGTGATGAGCTAGTTGCTCGTTTATCAAAAAAAGCTGAAGCATTAAAAGTAGGACCTGGTATGGATAAAACATCTGAGATGGGTCCACTAGTTACCAAAGAACATTTAGAAAAAGTAAAAAGTTATGTTGATCTTGGAGTTGAAGAAGGTGCTAAATTAGTTGTTGATGGAAGAAATATAAAACTTCAAGGATATGAAAATGGTTTTTTTATAGGGGGTTGTTTATTTGATCACGTTAAAAAGGATATGAGAATTTATAAAGAAGAAATATTCGGACCTGTTTTATCAGTCATAAGAGTTAAAACTTTTGAAGAAGCAACAAAGTTAATTAACGACCATGAGTATGGTAATGGAGTAAGCATTTACACAAGAGATGGTGATGCTGGAAGAACGTTTGCTAGTAAAATTCAAGTTGGTATGGTTGGAATTAATGTTCCAATACCTGTACCAATGGCATTCCATAGTTTTGGTGGATGGAAAAGATCATTATTTGGAGATAGTGCAATGCACGGAGCTGAAGGAATTAAATTTTATACAAAGCTTAAAACAGTAACATCAAGATGGCCTTCTGGAATAAGATCTAATGCAGAATTTGTCATGCCAACAATGAAATAAGGAGAGAAATGAAAAAAATATCTTTAATAGGAGCAGGTCAAATTGGGGGCACTCTTGCTCACTTAATAGGAACTAAAGAAGTAGCTGATGAGGTGGTACTTTTTGATGTTGCAAGTGGTATAGCTAAAGGAAAAGCTCTAGACATAGCTCAATCTTCCTCTGTTGATGGTTTTAATGTAAAATTTTCAGGTACAGACAATTATGAAGATATAAAAGATTCAGATGTAATAATAATCACTGCAGGAGTTCCAAGAAAACCAGGAATGAGCAGAGATGATTTATTAGGTATTAATTTAAAAATTATTAAACAAGTAGCAGAGGGTATTAAAAAAAATGCACCCAATGCATTTGTAATATGCATTACAAATCCACTAGACGTTATGGTGATGGCCTTTCAAAAATTTTCAGGCTTACCAGCAAATAAAGTAGTTGGAATGGCAGGAATTTTGGACAGCTCAAGATTTAAATTATTTTTATCCCTAGAGCTNAATGTTCCGGTAAAAGAAATTGAAGCAATGGTTATGGGAGGTCATGGAGACACAATGGTTCCCCTACCAAGATTTACAAAAGTTTCAGGTAAACCATTATTAGACTTAGTTAAAGAAGGAAAAATATCTCCAGAAAGGTTAGAAGAAATTAATCAAAGAACTAGAGATGGAGGAGCTGAGATTGTTAAATATCTAGAAAAAGGTTCTGCATTTTATGCACCAGCAGCTTCAGGTGTACAAATGGCAGAAGCATATTTAAAAGATGAAAAAAAATTACTTCCATGTGCAGTTCATTTAAATGGTGAATATGGAGTTAGTAATGTTTATGCTGGTGTACCAGTAATAATTGGTAAAGATGGTGTTGAAAAAATAGAGCAAATAGATTTAGATGAAAAAGAAAAAAAAGAATTTATGCACTCTATAGATGCTGTGAAAGCATTATGGGAAGCTGCATCTAAAATAGATCCAGATCTTTCTAAATAATGAATATTCACGAACACCAGGCCAAGCAAATTTTAAAAAAATATGGAGCGGTAGTTCCTGAAGGAGTTTTTGCTTTTACAGTTGATGAGTTGATTGAAAAAGCAAAATCATTAAAAACAGAAAAATTTGTTTTAAAAGCACAAATTCATGCTGGTGGACGAGGTAAAGCTGGAGGTGTAAAAATTTTAAACACAATTGATGAATTAAGTGTTGCTGCAAAAGAATTGCTTGGAAAAACACTCGTAACACATCAAACTGGCCCAGCAGGAAGAGAAGTAAAAAGATTATATGTAGAAGAGTCCTCTAATATTGATAAAGAATTTTATTTATCTTGTTTAGTAGATAGAGCAAGTTCAAAAATAGTATTTATATCCAGCGATCAAGGTGGAATGGACATTGAAGAAGTTGCAGAAAAAACTCCAGAAAAAATTATAACAACTAAAATAGATATTACTGATGAAATTTCTGATGCTGACTGTGAAAAAATAATTGCAATTTATGCTTTAGCAGATGATGCAAAAAAACAAGCAATAGCGCTGATAAAATCAGTATATAAAATGTTTTTAGGCACAGACGCCAACATGGTTGAAGTTAACCCACTAATATTAACTAAAGAAAAAAAAATAATTTGTTTAGATGCAAAAGTTAATTTTGACTCTAATGCTTTATTTAGACATCCTGAAATAATCGAGCTTAGGGATTTAAATGAAGAAGATCCCACAGAAATAGATGCGAGTAAACACGATCTTGCTTACATAAAGCTAGATGGAAGCATTGGCTGCATGGTCAATGGAGCAGGTCTTGCAATGGCAACAATGGATATAATTAAATTATATGGTGAAGAGCCAGCAAATTTTTTAGATGTTGGAGGAGGAGCTTCAAAAGAAAAAGTTTCAGCTGCTCTTAAGATTATTCTTTCGGACAAAAATGTTAAAGGCATATTAATAAACATTTTTGGGGGAATTATGAGATGTGATGTCCTTGCTCAAGGTGTTGTTGATGCTGCCAAAGAAATAAATATAAGTGTTCCATTAGTAGTTAGACTTGCAGGAACAAACTTTAAAGAAGGAAAAGAAATTTTAGATAATTCAGGATTAAAATTAATTTCAGCAGAAAATTTAGATGATGCTGCACAAAAAATAGTAGAGGCTATAAAATAGAATGTCAGTTTTAATTGATAAAAATACAAAAGTTATATGCCAAGGTTTTACAGGTACACATGGAACTTTTCATTCAGAACAAGCATTAAAATATGGAACTAATCTTGTGGGTGGAGTTACTCCAAAAAAGGGAGGACAAAAACATCTTGACCGTCCAGTATTTAATACTGTAGCTGAAGCAAAACAAGAAGTTGGCGCTGATGCAACTATGATTTATGTGCCAGCAAAATTTGCAGCGGCAGCTATTATAGAAGCAATTGATGCATCCATTGAGCTTATAGTTTGTATTACCGAAGGTGTACCAATTCAAGATATGCTTCGTGTAAAACAAAAGCTAAATAATTCAAAAAGCAGATTGATAGGACCTAATTGTCCAGGAATAATTACNCCTGATGAATGTAAGATTGGNATTATGCCTGGAAATATTCACAAGAAAGGTTCTGTTGGAATTGTTTCAAGATCTGGAACTTTAACTTATGAGGCAGTTGCACAAACAACTGAAAANGGATTAGGACAATCTACTTGTATAGGAATTGGTGGAGATCCAATAAATGGAACAAACTTTATTGATTGTTTAGATTTATTTTTAAATGATGCTGAGACGGAATCTATTCTTATGATTGGTGAAATTGGTGGTTCTGCAGAAGAAGAAGCGGCTGAATTTGTTAAAAACCATAAAATAAAAAAACCTATGGTTGGATTTGTTGCTGGAATAACCGCACCTCCAGGAAGAACAATGGGTCATGCAGGAGCTATTATTTCAGGTGGTAAGGGCGGAGCAGAAGATAAGATAAAAAAAATGGAAGAATGTGGAATTACAATTGCAAAATCACCATCAGAACTTGGCAAAACATTATTTAATAAATTATCTAATTGAAAATTATTTATCTGATATTATATCAATAGAATAGATGTCATCATCAAAAAATCTCGAATTCGAAAAAACTTCATTTCTTAGNAAGTCTAACAGTGCATTTATAGAGCAAATGTATTTAAAGTTTATAAATAAAGACAAAGATCTTCCTGAAAGCTGGNAAAATTATTTTGAGGGTATGAGTGAAGATTTAAGTATGATTGCCAAAGAAATTAATGGTCCATCATGGAGTATAAAAAAAAAAATTGATATTGATGAAGTTGAAAAAAGGACTGAAGAAGGTGAAAAAAAACTTTCTAATGAAGGCAACATTGCAAAAGTTAATTCAAAAGATTTAGTCAAAAGCAATATTAACTCAATTAGAGCTGTTGCGTTAATTAGAGCATATAGACAAAGAGGACATTTATTAGCTAAGCTTGATCCTCTAGGAATGATGGAAACAGAATATCTAGATGAACTTCATCCTGAGCATTATGGATTTAAAAAAGAAAATTATGATGAGAAAATTTANTTAGATGGNGTAATTAATAAAGAACACTCTTCTATAAAAGAAATATTAAATTTCCTAAATAAAACTTACTGTGGTCCAATTGGTTATGAATATATGCACATATCAAACCCAACAGAAAGAAAATGGCTTAGAGATAGAATTGAGCAAGATGAGAACTCTCTTCAATTTACGAAAAATGGTAAAGAAGCTATTTTAATGAAACTAATTCAAGCAGAAGGTTTTGAAAAATTTTTACATAAAAAATATGTGGGAACAAAAAGATTTGGTTTAGATGGGGGAGAAGGCTTAATACCTGCGCTAGAACAAATAATTAAAATTGGTGGGCAAGCTGAAGTTAAAGAAGTAAAAATTGGTATGTCTCATCGAGGAAGACTTAATGTATTAGCAAATGTATTACAAAAATCTTACAAAAGAATATTTAATGAATTTGCAGGAGATATTCAAACATCAGGGGAAGAAGGTGCGGGAGATGTAAAATACCATCTAGGGGCATCATCAAATAGAGAGTTTGATGGCAATTCTGTGCATGTTAGTCTTACAGATAACCCTTCACATTTAGAAGCAGTCAATCCTGTGGTACTAGGACAAACTCGAGCAAAACAATTTTTTCACAAAGATAAAGAAAGAAATAAAGTTATACCAATTCTGATACATGGAGATGCAGCCTTTGCTGGACAAGGAGTTGTGGCTGAATGTTTTGCCATGTCTGGTTTACCAGGCCATAATACAGGTGGTACAATTCATATTATTGTTAATAATCAAATAGGCTTTACTACAAGCCCAAGGTTTGCAAGGTCATCACCATATCCATCTGATGTTGCAAAAATGGTAGACGCTCCAATACTTCATGTGAATGGAGATGATCCAGAAGCAGTTGTTTATGCAACAAGGATTGCAACAGAATTTAGATTAAAATTTAATAGAGACGTAGTGGTTGATTTGATCTGTTATAGAAGATTCGGACATAATGAAGGAGATGAACCTTCTTTTACACAGCCATTGATGTATAAAAAAATTAGGTCTCACCCTACACCAGTTGAGATGTATGGGAAAAAATTAGTAAATGAAAATACACTTTCAGAAAGTGAGTTAAGTAAATTTAAAACAGATTTTAAAAATTTGCTTGATGATCAATATAAAAATGCAAAAGACTATAAACCAAAAATAGAATGGTATGAGGGAACATGGTCAAGATATAAACCAGAAAAAGGAAAAGATAAAAGAGGTGTAAGTGGCTATGATCAACAAAAACTTTTAGAAATTTCTGAAAAAATTAATGCAACTCCAGAAAAATTAAAATTACATAAAACTATTGTTAAAATTTTAGATGCTAGGAAAGCATCGGTATCTAATGGAAAAGGTATTGACTGGTCAACCGCTGAAGCACTAGCATTTGGATCATTGTTAGAAGAAGGTTATCCAGTAAGATTAGTTGGACAAGATTCTGGTAGAGGAACATTTAGTCAAAGACATTCAGTTTTGAGGAATCAAGAAGACAACTCTAGATATATACCTTTAAATAATATTTCAAAAAATCAAATGAGATATGAAATAGTTGATAGTTTTTTATCAGAATTAGCAGTTTTAGGTTTTGAGTATGGATATAGTTTAGTTGAACCTAATACTTTAACTATTTGGGAAGCACAATTTGGAGATTTTGCAAATGGAGCACAAGTAGTTATTGATCAGTTTATTGCATCAGGAGAAAGAAAATGGACTAGAGCATCTGGGCTAGTAATGCTTTTACCTCATGGATATGAAGGCCAAGGACCAGAACACTCTTCAGCAAGACTAGAAAGATTTTTACAACTATGCGCAAATGATAACTTACAAGTATTGAATTGTACAACACCTGCAAATTATTATCATGCTTTGAGACGTCAAATGCATAGAGAGTTTAGAAAACCTCTAATAATTATGACACCAAAATCTTTGTTAAGAAATAAATATTGTGTTTCCAATATAGAAGACTTTAATAAAGATACTTTTTTTCACAGAATCTTATGGGATCACGCACTAGATGAAGAAAATGGATTTATAAAATTAAAAGAAAGCTCAAAAATAAAAAAAGTAATTTTATGTTCAGGAAAAGTTTATTTTGATCTACTAGAAGCGAGAGAAAAACTTAAGAAAGACGATGTAGTGTTGTACAGAGTTGAACAACTTTATCCTTTTCCAGTTAAAAGTTTAGTTAGAGAAATCAAAAAGTATGCAAAAAATGCTAAATTTTATTGGTGCCAGGAAGAACCAAAAAATATGGGAGCATGGTTTTCTGTAAGAGATTATATACAATGGACATTAGAAACTATTAACGCTAATAATAAGGAAATTTCTTATATAGGAAGAAGTCCAGACGCGTCTCCAGCTACAGGGTTTGCAAAAAGACATATTTCACAACAGCAAGAAATTATTAACAAGGTTTTTGAATAAAAATGAGTGAAAAAATTTTAGTACCAGTTCTTGGAGAAAGCATTACTGAAGCGACAGTTGCTAAGTGGCTTAAGAAAGAAGGCGATACAGTGGTAGCTGAT
>JGI26083J51738_10000773_pt1 | contig 17308 bp, 17 predicted proteins | sample SaaInl85LU_5_DNA_FD_51738 | JGI IMG/M metagenome (IMG submission 51738)
CAAGTAGAGATTTAAAGAATGGAGCAGAATTGAATTTATTTGAAAAAATAGGAGAAAAAAATAAAACAATCTATCGTTTGAAATAACTGACTACTAAAAGATTTTATTTTAACCAGGTATCTACAATTTTAAATAAAAAAAAGAGAATACAAAATGTATTCTCTTTTTTTATCCTTCTAAAAATTTACTCCATTGTAAATTCTTCCATAAATTTTGTTGTGTAGTTTCCAGCAACATAATCTGGATGATCCATTAATTGTCTGTGAAAAGGAATCGTTGTTTTTACACCTTCAATTACAAATTCATCTAAAGCTCTTTTCATTTTATTAATTGCTTCTTCTCTTGTTTGCGCTGTTACAATTAATTTTGCAATCATAGAATCGTAGTTTGGTGGTATCATATAACCTGCATACACATGTGTATCCATTCTTACTCCATGACCACCAGGAGTGTGTAAAGTGGTAATTTTACCAGGTGCAGGTCTAAAACCATTATATGGGTCTTCTGCATTAATTCTACATTCTATAGAGTGCAATTGTGGATAGTAGTTTTTACCAGAAATTGGTACACCAGCAGCCACCAAAATTTGTTCTCTAATTAAATCGTAGTTTACAACTTCTTCTGTAATTGGGTGCTCTACTTGAATACGTGTATTCATCTCCATAAAATAGAAGTTTCTGTGTTTATCTACCAAAAACTCTACAGTACCTGCTCCTTCGTATTTTATATATTCTGCTGCTTTTACAGCGGCATTACCCATCTCTTCTCTCAATGTATCTGTCATAAAGGGAGAGGGAGTTTCTTCTGTTAATTTTTGGTGACGTCTTTGAACAGAACAATCTCTTTCTGATAAGTGGCATGCTTTTCCGAAAGAATCTCCAATAATTTGAATTTCTATATGNCTTGGCTCTTCTATGAGCTTTTCCATATACATATCATCATTNCCAAAAGCTGCTTTAGATTCTTGTCTTGCAGAGTCCCAAGCTTCTTTTAAATCTTCTGGTTTCCAAACAGCACGCATCCCTTTACCACCACCACCTGCAGATGCTTTTAACATAACAGGATAGCCCGTTTCTACAGCTAACTTTTCGCATTCTTCAAAGCTTTCTATAACCCCCTCACTACCGGGCACACAAGGTACACCCGCTGCTTTCATGGTAGCTTTCGCATTTGCTTTGTCTCCCATTTGGTCTATCATTTCTCCGGTAGCACCAATAAATTTTATGTGATGTTCTTCGCAAAGTCTAGAAAATTTTGCGTTTTCAGATAAAAAACCATACCCAGGATGAATGGCATCTGCATTTGTTATTTCTGCAGCTGCAATAATATTTGACATTTTTAAATAAGACTCAGCACTTGGCGCAGGACCTATACAAACTGCTTCATCTGCAAATCTTACATGTAGGCTTTCTTCGTCTGCAGTAGAGTATACCGCAACCGTTTTTATACCCATTTCTTTACAGGTTCTAATAACACGTAGTGCTATTTCCCCTCTATTGGCAATTAATATTTTTTTAAACATAATTTAAGAGTTTTAAATGATGAGTTATGAGTTGTGAGTTAGAAAATCTAAAATCTGAACTCTAAAAACCGATACTCTTTATTATGATGGATCTACTAAAAATAATGGCTGATCAAATTCTACTGGAGAAGAATCGTCTACTAAAACTTTAACAATTTTACCTGAAACCTCAGATTCTATCTCGTTAAATAATTTCATAGCTTCTATCACACACACTGTATCTCCAACCCCAATTTCTGNACCAACTTCTACAAAGTTTGGTTTGTCTGGAGATGGTTTTCTGTAGAAAGTACCAATAATTGGAGATTTAATTGTAATTAAATTAGAATTGTCTTCTGTTTCTTTAGCTGGTGCTACAGGTGCTTCTGCAACTGGCTGTTGGGGTGCTAAAGGTGCTGCCATTTGTGGTGCTCCTTGCATTGGTGCGGCTTGCACAATAGTAGTTTCTGTTTTTTCAGATCCTGTTCTAATAGTAATTTTTACATCTTCCATTTCTAGTTTTACCTCGCTTGCGCCAGATTTTGCTACAAATTTTATAAGATTTTGAATTTCTTTAATATCCATTTTTCCTATTGTTTAGTTGTTTGTTTTTTTATGAATTGTACGCCCATTTAAGATATGCAGCTCCCCAAGTGAAACCACCACCAAATGCGGCAAAAATTAAATTATCTCCTTTTTTTAATTCTTTTTCATAGTCTGCTAATAATAACGGTAAAGTTGCAGAGGTTGTGTTACCATATCTATGAATGTTCATCATTACTTTTTCTGCAGCAACACCNACTCTATTAGCGGTTGCTTCTATAATTCTTTTATTTGCTTGATGTGCAACTAACCATTGTATATCNCTTTCTGACAAATTGTTTCTAGTAAGCATTTTTTCTGCTACATCTGCCATATTAGAAACCGCATATTTAAATACGGTTTTACCTTCTTGATACACAAAGTGTTTTTTTTGTTGAACGGTTTCTAAAGTTGTTGGCATCATAGATCCTCCTGCTTCTATTCTTAGAAAATCTCTACCTACGCCATCGCTTCTTAGGTACTCATCTTGTAAGCCTAAGTTTTCTAAATTTGGTTCAAATAAAGCTGCACCTGCGCCATCACCAAAAATAATACAGGTGGCTCTGTCTGAATAATCTATAATAGAAGACATTTTATCTGCACCAATTAGCAGTACTTTTTTGTATCTACCAGAAGCTATATAACTTGCTGCTGTAGACATGCCNTATAAAAAACTAGAACATGCTGCTTGCAAATCGTAACCAAATGCGTTGGTAGCACCAATTTCTGAAGCAACATAGGCTGCTGTAGAGGCTACTTGTAAATCTGGTGTTGCTGTAGCTACAATAACCAAGTCTATTTCTTTAGGATCTAGATGAGCTTTTTTTATCAAATCTTCTGAGGCTTTTATGGCCATATATGAAGTACCTAATCCTTCTCCTTTTAAGATTCTTCTTTCTTTGATTCCTGTTCTAGTAGTTATCCACTCATCGTTTGTATCTACATAGGTTTCTAACTCTTTATTTGTTAGTATATAGTCAGGAACATATTTTCCTACTGCTGAAATTGCTGCAGTGATTTTTGTCATAATAGTTATTTGTTTTCCAAATGTTAAGGAAGTTCAAAGAAATGAAATTTATTTTACTTTTTGAATTAAAATTTATCAAAAACGGTAAAATNTGGCATAAAAACACAAAAAACCCTCAAAAATGAGGGTTTTTTTAAAAATTTGAAAATTTTTAAGCTTCTGCAGAAACAGCTTCTAATACTACTTGACCTCTGTAGTATAATTTACCTTCGTGCCAGTGAGCTCTATGGTATAAGTGTGCTTCACCNGTTGTTGGGTCTGTTGCAATTTGTTGCGCAGATGCCTTATAATGTGTTCTCCTTTTATCTCTTCTTGTTTTAGATATTTTTCTTTTAGGATGTGCCATTTTATGTCTTTTTTTCTGTTATTAAATTCTTTAATTTATCCCACCTTGGGTCTGTAATTTCTACAGTTTTTTCTTTTTTTATTTCTAGTTCTTTTAACTTTTCTAGGGCTTCAGACTTCATTGTGCCGTCTACTACTTTTGGATGCACTCTTTTGTTAGGAACCGCCAACACAATCATTTCATAAATAAATTGTGCTATATTAAATTGATACGCTTCATGTGGAAGTATTAAAATTTCCTCATTATCATCATTNTATTCTGGCCCAAACTTAACAACTAATGGTAATTGAGCTGTTATTTCTTGGTTGTATAACTCGTTTGTAACATCGCAAGGTATTTCTACGGTACCTTTTGTATTAAAAACAAGCTCAAATAATGTGCTTTTTTTAATAAATTCTAAAGTTACCTGAATATCAGTACTTTTAAATTCATCAAAATTAAAAAACGTAAAGAACGTATTACTAATTGCATATTCAAATAAATGCTTTCCTTCTTTTAATCCTACAAACGGTATGTTGAATTCTTTCAAGTCTTTCATTATCAAACATCAATTGAGCGTGCAAAGATATAAAAAAATGTTTTTATACACTGTTTTCTTTAAAAAAAAGAAAATATTTTATTTTTACTTTACTAACAGTGGGTTTTTAGTAAGTTCTTTGTATTCTTTTCTTGTTTTAAAAATTTTAATTGCGGTAAATAAAGCTTCTTTAAAAGAAGATGGATTTGCTTGGTTTTTACCTGCAATATCATACCCTGTTCCATGGTCTGGGGATGTTCTAATTTTATGTAAACCTGCCGTAAAATTTACACCATTGCCAAATGACAATGCTTTAAAAGGGGCTAAACCTTGATCATGATAGGTTGCTAAAACACCATCAAACTGTTTGTAGGTTTCTGAACCAAAGAAACCATCTGCTGCATAGGGCCCAAAAACAAGCTTTCCTGTTTCTTTTATTTGTTGTATTGTAGGTCTTATAATGTCATCATCTTCTTTACCTATTACACCATTATCACCACAATGTGGATTTAAACCTAAAACTGCAATTCTGGGTTTATTGATACCAAAATCTTCTATTAAAGAAGTATACATGGTTTCTACTTTTTCGGTAATTAACTCTGGGGTTAAAGTTGCTGCAATTTTTGCAATTGGTATGTGTCCTGTAATTAAACCTATACGCAACTGGTCTGTCATTAAAATCATTAAACTTTTACCTTCTAAACCAGCTTCTAAATATTCTGTATGCCCGGGAAAATTAAAATTTTCTGACTGTATATTTTCTTTGTTTATTGGTGCTGTTAGCAAAACATCTACAGTACCTTCTTTTAAGTGACTTAAAGCGCTTCTAAAGATTTTGCCGCGTACTTACCAGATGTCTCTGTAGGTTTTCCCAGCTCTATAGAGACCTCTTCTTTCCATATATTTAAGATGTTAATTTTGTTGTGGTTTATTTGGTTTACAGAGGTAATACCATGCACAGGAACTTCTGTTTTTAATGCTTTTTTATGGTAAGAAACTACTTTTGTTGCCCCAAATAATACTGGTGTACAAAAATCTAACATTCTCTTATCTGAAAATGTTTTTAAAATAACCTCTACACCTATTCCATTTAAATCTCCAATAGAAATCCCTACAATTATTTTATCTGTTTTGTCTGCCATAACTCTTATAATATGCTTAAATTTGCAATACTACAAAAGTAACTAAATTTATAGAAATGTTTACGGGAATTATAGAAACACTTGGTATTGTAACAAAAGTTGTTAAAGAACTAGATAATTTACACATCACATTAAAAGTAGCATTACTAACGAGCTAAAAGTAGACCAAAGTGTAGCGCATAATGGTGTTTGCTTAACTGTAGTAGCTATAAATAATGATGAGTATACCGTTACTGCTATTAAAGAAACTTTAGACAAAACAAATATTGGTAATCTTAAAGTTTCTTCTATAGTAAATTTAGAACGTGCTATGAAACTTGGTGATAGATTAGATGGCCATATTGTACAGGGTCATGTAGATGAAACGGGTACTTGCACCCATATTAAAAATGAAAATGGAAGTACTGTTTTTACATTTAACTATCATTCTGCAAACAATAACATAACAATAGAAAAAGGCTCTATAACTGTAAATGGTGTTAGTTTAACCGTTGTAAACTCTAAAGAAAACTCTTTTAGTGTAGCAATTATACCTTACACATTAGAAAATACATGTTTTAAAACATTATCTGAAAATGATGTTGTAAACTTAGAGTTTGATGTAATTGGAAAATATGTAAGTAGACTTACCATAAGGGATTAAAAATTACTACTTAATTTTTTGAATACCATAAATAATCCTAATGCCAACTAAAACAACAAGCCTACATTATAAGCAAATCTCGTGGTGGCACAATTTGCCCACTATTGGCCTAAACAAGAAATAACACCAAAAAAAGTGTTATAAATATCTTGTTGTTGATTTTAAACTTCCTAGATTAAAATTTTGGTGCACTTATTTGATCACAAAAATCATCTATTATATTTTATGTAAAGCAAAAACGTGGAATATCTAGTTTTGTTGGTATGGTTTCTGATTGAATTTGTGACACTTGGTTTGGGTTTAGATCTGTTTGACCAAGACCAATATCATCCAATGTGATTACTCTTTGATTATGTAAATCGAAAATTCTTGACATAGAAGCTTTACTAACTTTCTGTCAAATATCGTTGCAATCATCATTACATATAGTTTTTTACAAAAAAAATCTCTATAAAATATCAAACTGTAAAGGCTAATTAGTTGACTTTTCATTAATCAAACTCAGGTTTTAATTTTTTTCACCTTCTTTTTTTTTTACCTTTTGTGAATTCTAATGAACGGCTAATAATTAAAAATATAATTACAGTAGAATCTTTTACTTTTTTGAATAAAAACAACTTTATAACTACTATTTAAACATTTATTTAATTTTACTAATTGAAAAAAAATCTGTTTATAACAATAAAACAGGAATTATATATAGTAAAAATGAAACACAAGAGGCATATATCTTACTTTGTCAAATAAGGTAGAAAAACCTATTAAAATCTTATTCTAAAATTACTTTCTCTTTAATTCTATTATTTTAGTTCGAATACTATTCTAATACGTGTTTAATTATCACTCTTCTTTCATCCACAAAGGTGTAACTATAAACCATATAATTGTACCAATTAACATAGAGATATTAACTTTAGTTGCATCTAATATTCCTAAGAATAAAAATATACTAGCTAACAGTATTAAAACACCTATTGATAAAGTACTTATTAATTTTAGCATTTTCATATTTTTAAGATTTTTGAAATTTCATAATAATAACGTACAATAAGCTTGAAGCAATCCAACAAGGTATAACTGCGTATGCAGCAAATAACTGTTGCTCTCCAAAAATAAAATACAACCCTAAAGCTACAGGAATAACCCAAGCTAATAAAACAGCCATATTAAAACTTGATCCTTTTTCATCTGCGTAGTTTTGTGTAAAATTCATCTTCTTTGCAAGATAATGGTTCACGAAAATCACACCACCCATAGGTCCCAAGATTGTTCCGTATAAACCTACAAAATCAAGAAGTTTTGCTGAAAGAGCAGGGAATATCCCTGCTGCTGTTGCTACTAAACCAGCTAAAATTACTCCTGAATAAGATTTTGCTTTTAAAGGAAATAAGCTTTGAAAAGCTAAACCTGCTCTGTAAATAGTTGGATTAGCGGTAGTCCAACCTGCAACAATAACACAAATAATCCCAGTCCATCCAACAGCACTCCAAGCTAAAGCACCTGGATTTGCTGAAATATCTCCTGTTAGTTTTATTTGAGCAGCCAACATAAAAGAAGCACAGATCCAAGCCATATAATGACCTAAAAACATTCCTATTGAAGGCCCCCAACCAGCACGTGAATCTTTTGCAAAACGCATGATAGATAAATCTGCCATTCCAAAATGCATTGCTGCATTACACAACCAGGAAAAAATTACAATTTTCCAAAAACCAAAATCTACTTTCCCGCTAACAGATTGTACCACATTTACACCATTATCCCATTCTGTTAATAAGCTACCCCATGAAGTAACCTCCATTTGAGTTAATGCAGATATACCACAAGCTGCAAAGACAACAATCATCCAAGGTGCAGCAATATTAGCAAATTTAGAAACTGTATTGTACCCGGCTGCAGCTACAATTGTCATTACAACACCTACAATAATTACAATCATTGAAAAAGAAGGTGTGCTTAATCCGAAGATACCTTTTGGTACAGTAAAATTAATATCAAAAGGAATACCTACTGCACTTGCTGAAACCGTAATCATAGCACCAGCTAAAAAGCAAAAAAGCACCCCGTTAACCAGATTATACACTTTTACTAAGTGTTTTCCTGCAATTTTTTCTAATTGATAGTATAATGTTAGTTTTTTAGATACAGCTATGGGTGCTACAATAAACCTCCAAGTAAGAATCGCTAAAACGTTACCAATAAATAATCCTATTAATAAATCTTTTAAACTTGCACCTGCAGCCAAAAACAAGGGTCCAATCATAAATTCGGTGCCTGCTGCATGTTCACCTGCATACATACCTAAAAAAGATTTCCATCCTTTAAGTTTCGAACTTGGAACAGGAGTTCTTTCAAATTCTCCTCCATCATTTCTTTCTAGAGTTAATTCCCCTTCATGATTTTCAGACATAATTAATTAGTTTATTTATTTATTAAAGATTGTTATTGCTTGTTTAGTCTAACTTGTTAAAGTTTTTGACACATGTCAAATAAACGAAAATATAATATCAACAAAGATTATGTGTCCTGCACTGTATGGTTTTATATATCACTAAAATATTAAAATAATTTCTGATTACGATTGTATTTACTTGTAAATATGAAAGATAAAAGAAATATTTCTATTTTAATATCTCTTTAAAACAATACAGTTTTAGTTACCAATACATTATCCTAATAGAGAAATAAAATTAATTATTCTTTTAAGTTAATATGTTTCTTTATAAAAACTCCGTTAAAAAATTGATCGAAGTTTTTTTATTTGATGCTATGTCACGTCCTAAAATAGTATTTTGCGTAAATTATTTAGTATGTAAGTACTCTTCCGTACCATGTTGACCATTTGCACCAACTACACCAATTATTTCTAACCTATATAAAAAACTTGAATAGCTTTAAAATACCCTCTATTTTCATACGTTACAACAAAATACTAACCACTATTAGTAGCTTTCAAAAAGTAATAACTACAGCATTTGAAAAGATTACAAAAGTATCTAGAAATTATTTATGCTAATCTAAATTAGATTTAGCCATAAACCCTTTAATTGTATCAGAGGTTATTTTTAGCGAGTAAATTTGTAATTATGCAGAAAGAATTATGTAGGTAATTTATTATGTTATTTGATTAAATGCTCTGGAAAGTCTGAAGTTTTCTCACAACACAACTGCTCCATTACTTGTTGTAATTCTGCTTTTAATAAGGATATTGTATGATCTCCACCTTTTTTACCTAGCGCAGAAACACCATACATAAATGAACGTCCCATAAATGTAAACTTAGCTCCACTAGCCATAGCTCTTGCCACGTCTGGTCCTGAGCGAATACCACTATCCATCATCACTTCTATTTGATCTCCATATTTTTCTGCTATTGTAGAAAGTGGTTTTATCGTAGACTCACCTGCATCTAGTTGACGACCTCCATGATTTGATACAATTATTCCGTCTAAACCTAATTTAATAGCTTGTTCAGCATCGTATTCTGACGCCACCCCTTTTATAACCAATTTTCCTTTCCACATATCTCTAATAGGTTTAATTTTTTCCTCATTTAACCTTCCTGAAAAAGTTTGATCCATGAATTTTCCTAATTGTTTTAAATCTAAGTTTTTAGGCATGTATGGTAATAAATTTGCAAAATTAGGAATACCATGTTTTAGGGTTTGTAAACTCCAATGAGGTCTTCCAAAAGCTTGTAAAATGTTACTCAAATTCATTTTTGGAGGCATTGCCAAACCATTTCTAATATCTCTTGGTCTAAAACCAAAACTTGGTACATCACATAAAATGACCAAAACTGGGCATTCTGCTGCTGCTGCTCTATTAATAATATCGTTTCTTAATTTATCTTCTGTTGGATGGTATAATTGGAACCAAGCTTTACCTTCTGTTAATTCTGCAGCTCTTTCTATACTTGTAGTTGTTACTGTACTTAGTATAAAAGGAATATTATGCTCAAATGCAGCTTTGGCTAAAATTTCTGGTGAATTTGGCCACATTAAACCTTGCAAACCTACAGGAGCTATACCAAAGGGTGCATCATATTCAATACCAAATAAGTTGGTTTTTAATGAAGAGCCATGGTGGTTTCTTAAATAATTAGGTTTTAATTGTATTTCTCTTAATTCTGATGTGTTTCTTACTAAATTCACATCTTCATTACAACCACCATCTAAATATTCAAAAGCAAATTTTGGTATTTTTTTCTGAGCTCGTTTACGTAAATCGTCTACAGAAGGGTATCTAGTATCAAAGGATAAAGCCATATATTTTTTTTATTATAGGTTTTTTTTTAAATTTTCTACTTGTTCGTCGTTAATAGGAACCATCTTTACTAGGGAGTGTCCTAAAACTATTTATTTTGAACTAAACGCTGCAACTACTAAATATTCAAAAGTTTATAGTAATTTATCACCTGTAATTATTACAGAATCATTCTCTATAATTAATACTGTAATTAGATCTCTTGGGTGGATTAATTTTATATCCTTTGACATTATTATTTGTTTGTATGTTTAATTTTTTGTTATAAATATTTAAATTTAATCATTTACTATAAAAGGCACGTGTTTTTTTAATGCGTAATTCTTTCTTAGAAATTTTGAATTTAATTTGGTGTCTGAAATTGCAATTGCTGCACCTAGAGCAGAACCTAAAGATGCTTTTGTTGTTCTTAACTTCATACCTCTTAAATAATGAGACAATAGTTTTATATAAATATCATTATCAGAGAACCCTCCATCTATGTATAGTCTATCTATTTTTTCTGCATTCGCTATCCTTTTTACACTCTCTACCTGTAACATTACCAATTCTACCATCAAATGATGATAAGCGTGTTCAAAATTGTTATATAAATAATTTGTTTTTACTGGCATATTTTTATGCTCAAAAGACTCCCATTTAAATGAATGGTTAAAATCTTGTAAGATTTCGAAGTAAACATCATAATTAAATTCTACTGTTTTGTGGTAGTCTTTATCTACTCCAAATTTTTCTGTTAATTTAGTTACTTGAATTTTGTATTCATTACCTAAAAAAAGTCTTGAAGATTTAACTGGTTTTCCATTGATTCGCATATAATTTATACAATCTGCCTTTACATCTTCATTTGTTAATGGTGTATCAACAAATGGATTTAAAGCGATACTCCAAGTACCTGTAGATATTAAAACAAAGGGTTTTTTTACACTTCTAACATATGGTAATAGTGCAGATGAACTATCATGAATCCCTACACCTATTTTAACTCTTTTACCATTGTAGTTCATGTTTAAACTTGTTTCTGTAGAAACTATTGGTGGTAGAATATTGTGAACCCCTTCTTTATAAACCCAATCTTGGTAATCTTTTGTTTCGTAATTCCACAAAATTGTGTGACAACCTATACTTGTAAATTCACTTAACGGAACTCCAGAAAAAATATAGCTTAAATATTGAGGTAAGTGTAATGAATATTTTATTTTCTTAAAAACCTCTGGTTTTTTGTATTTTAACCAGTACAATTGTAATCCTGAGTTTAATAAACCTGGTGACTTTGATGAACCACTTGTTCTAATTAGCTCAAGATCATTACCATGTTTATTGTAAAATTGTTCAACTATATCTTGGTCAATTTCTTTTGTGTAATTGTATAAAGGGGTAAGGATTTCTCCATTTTGATCTAAATGGACAAAACTTGCTCCGTAAGTTGAAAAATTAATCGCTTTTACATTAAACTTATCTGATTTTAATATCGTATGAAAAACTTTTTTTATCCAATTTTGTAGTGCATTAATGTCTTCTGTTGGATGACCATCTTCATCTTCAATTTCATCAAAAGAAGTGTATTCTTTATAAACTTCTGTAAAGTTTTTATCAAATAAAAAAAACTTTTTATTTGTTTTACCAATATCAAAAACCGCAGTTACTTTTTGTTTCATTAGATATTTTTTAAAGACCTGTTGCTACAGTATTTTTTCCTCTTTCTTTAATTAATTGTTCTCTTACACCTAAAGCTCTGTATGCATTAATTGGGTTAATTACAGCCCCAGCATTTATACGTGCTTTTTCTAAAAGAGGTCTCACATCTGTTCTGTATGCTCCCTGTAAAATCTCTTGACATTTTACAACATCATTATTTAATTGTGCTTCTCTTAAAGCATCTTGATCAATTAACAAGGCTTTTGCATATGCTTCTTGAATGGCTTCTAAAGATTGAATTAAATCTTCTAAAGGGTCTTTTACGTTATGGCTCGCATCAATCATCCACGCTAAATCCGGATTTTGTGGATTGTTTTGCATACCATATACCAATTCATTAAAAATTAAGAACAAAGCATATGGTTTTATACTACCAACTGTTAAATCATCATCACCATATTTACTATCATTAAAATGGAAACCACCTAGTTTACCTTTTAATTGTAAAATAGAGACGATTTGTTCAATATTAGAGTTTGGTAGGTGATGTCCTAAATCTACAAGTGTATAAGCTTTTTCTCCACAACCATTTGCTAACATTAAAGATGCTCCCCAGTCTTGTATTACAGTACTGTAAAAATTGGGTTCATAAGGTTTGTATTCAACCAACATTTTCCAATCTTCTGGTAAACCTTTATAAATATCAATTAAACTATCTTGAGTATTTTGAAATGCTGTTTGAAAGTTGTTTTGGCCTGGAAAACAAGATCCATCTGCTAACCAAACCGTCAATGCCTTAGAACCTAATTTATCTCCTATCTTTATAACGTCTAGGTTATGTTGAATGGCTTGTTCTCTAACCGCTTTACTTACATTACTTAGTGATCCATATTTATAACTCTCTTTGGCACCAAGCTGATCTTGAAAAGTATTTGAATTTACAGCATCAAACTTTATATTTAAAGCATCTGCTTTTTGTTTAATTGCAGCATAATCCGAAGGAATATCCCAAGGAATATGTAAAGATACTGCTCCTGCTGTTTGGGTTAAACTATGTAAAATTCCTACATCATCTATTTTCTCTTCTAAATTAGAAGGTTCTCCATAGAATCCAAAACGTCCAAAACGAGTACCACCAGCCCCTAAAGCCCAACTTGGTATGGCTACTTGAAATTCTGATAATTTAGAAAGTATAGTATCTAAATTATGCCCATTCTTAGTTAAATTACTTGCTAAAAAATCAAAATTATTTTTATGATTTTCTAATTCTTTTTTGTTGAAATCTGAGATTTTCTCCTGTTGTATTTTCATTATTTTTGGCTGTTGTAAATTAAAAAAAACTTCTATAAAATATTATCTATAGAAGTTTTCTTAATTCAAATTACAAACTACTACTATTTTTTATCTTACGAACGCATTAGCCATTCCACCATCTACGTTTATAATATTTCCTGTTGATTTGTCTAGAATCCCTACGAGAGAGAAAACCCCATTTGCAATATCATCTGGCGTTATAATTTCATTGAGTAGGTTTCTCTTTGCGTAAAAAGCAGGTAATTCTTCAACAGTAATACCGTTTGCTTTTGCTCTACCTTCTGCCCAAGCACCTTCCCAAATTTTACTTCCTACAATAACTCCATCAGGGTTTACTGTGTTTACTCTTACTTTATCTTTAGCTAATTCTGCTGCTAATAAACGTACCATATGCTGTTGTGCTGCTTTTGCTGTACCATAAGCAACGTTGTTTGGTCCTGCAACCAAGCCGTTTTTACTTGCAATTGCAATATAATCTCCTCCTAAACCTTGTTTACGAACGATTAATGCAAATTGTTTTGCCAAGTCAAACTGACCTTTTACTAAAATGTTTTGTAAAATATTCCAGTCTTTATCTGTAGTTTCTGTTAAAGGTTTTGAAATAGCTAAACCTGCACTGTGTACAATCATATCGACACCACCAAACTCTATAATTGCTTTTTTATAGGCACTCGCAATAGATTCTGTATTGGTTACATCACAAACCGCATAAGAAGAAACATCTCTAGCGTAAGTTGCATTAGCCTCTACTAAGGCATCTTCATTAATATCTGTTAATACTACATTTGCTCCTTCTGCAGCTAATTTATCTGCAATTGCCTTACCAATTCCTCCACCAGCTCCAGTAACTAAAGCTACTTTTCTTGATAATGGTTTTTCTTTTGGCATACGTTGTAACTTTGCTTCTTCTAATAACCAGTATTCAATATCAAAAGCTTCTTGTCTTGGTAAAGAAGTATATTCTGTAATAGCTTCTGCACCTCGCATTACGTTAATTGCATTGATATAAAACTCACTTGCTACACGTGTAGTTTGCTTGTTTTTAGCAAAACTAAACATACCCACTCCAGGATAAATAATAATTACTGGATTTGCATCACGTATTGCTGGGCTATTATCTTTTTTACAAGTTTTATAATAATCTACATATTCTTGACGATAAGCCTCAAATGCTGGCTCTAACTTTGCTAAAATAGCGTCTGCATTAGATAAATCTTCATTTTTATCTAAACTTAAAACTAATGGTTGAATTTTAGTTCTTAAAAAGTGATCTGGACAAGAGGTTCCCATTGGAGCTAATCTTTCTAAGTCATTACTATTGATGTATTGCATAACAACATCAGAATCAGAAAAATGACCAATCATTCTATTTTCTGAAGAACATAAACCTCTTAATAAAGGCATAATTTGAGCAGCTTTTCCTAAACGCTCTTCTTTAGGTAAACTTTCTACTTTTTGACCACCAAAAACTTCACCTTGCTCTTTTAATTTTTGTTCTATATATTCAGAAGCCATTTCAATTACCTCTAAACTATTCATATAACACTCGAAAGAAGTATCTCCCCAAGTAAATAAACCATGACTACCTAAAACAATTCCTCTAATTCCAGGGTTATCTGCTAAACATTTTTCTAATTGTAAACCTAAATCGAATCCTGGTTTTTGCCAAGGTACCCAACCCATTGTGTCTCCCCAAATTTCTTTGGTTACTTTTTCGCTATCTTTTGCTGCTGCAACAGCAATTAAAGCATCTGGATGTAAGTGGTCTATGTGTGCAAATGGCAATAAACCATGTAAAGGCGTATCAATAGATGGTGCTTTACTATCTAAGTCATAAATACAATGATTAAATAAACCAACCATTCTATCTTCATCATGTAAACCTTGATAAACATTTTTTAAATCACGAAGCCTTTCTGTATATAAACCAGCAATCCCAGAACGTTTTAAAGTTCCAATATCTCCTCCAGAACCTTTTACCCACATTACTTCAACTTCTTCATTAGTTAAAGGATCTTTTTCTATTGTTTTACAGCTGGTGTTTCCCCCTCCATAATTTGTTATTCTTAAATCTGCACCCAAAATATTTGAGCGATATAAAAATAATTCTACTTGATTATCTCCTAGTGTTGCTGCTTTTTCTTCGTCCCATAAATAATCTACGTACTTGAAGCTTTGTGTCATTTCTTTCATTATTCTGTTAGTAATAAATTTTGAATCAAAAGTAAATTTGAATTTAAACTTTTGTATCCTGTACTATACCGTATTCAGTAATAATATTTTTAAGTATTCTATATTTTGTAAAAATTTAAGGAAGTTTTAATCTTAAAAACTTAATAAATATAAGAATTTGTTTTTTTAGTCTTATAAACAGTTTTAAGGTGCACTTAACTACAAATTATTTTAATTTAAAAAAGTTCTTTTTGTAAATGATTGGTTTATTAATATCCCTTTTACTACTTTTGGTTTTTAATATTTATATATAAATAAAATTTATATTATATGCAACTGATAAAGCTTATAAAAATAGATGAAAATTCTAGAGTACCAAAATATCAACAAATTATAGATTCTATTATTCACAACATTTCACAAGGTAACCTTACAATGGATCAAAAGATACCTTCAATAAACATGTTTAGTGAAGAGTTTTATTTATCTAGAGATACTGTTGAAAAAGCATATAGTATTTTAAAAGAACGAAAAATAATTACTTCTATTAGAGGTAAAGGTTTTTACATTTCAAGAACAAAACTAATTTCTAAAGTAAATATTTTGTTTTTAGTTAATAAACTAAGCTCATATAAATTAAGGACTTACAATTATTTTATTGACAAAATAGGTGCTAACTCTCATACAGATCTAGATATTTATCATTGTGATGAAACTCTTTTTCTAAACTTATTAGAAAAAAACAAAGCGGCTTATGACTATTATGTAATTATGCCTCATTTTAAAACCGAAAATTCAAAACATGTAAGTTTACCTGATGACGTTTTAAAGGCATTACAAAAAATTCAAAAAGACAAATTAATTATTTTAGACAACATTAAAGAAAATATTGATAATTCAGCAATTCAGATTTATCAAGATTTCGAAAATGATATTTATCATGCTCTAAATCAAGGGATACAAAAAATTAAGAAGTACAAAAAAATAATATTAGTATATCCTGAAAAAGCTGTTTACCCCTATCCTAAAAGAATTCTTCATGGGTTTAGAAAATATTGTATTGAACATAAACTAGATTTTGAAATACTTGATAAAGTCTACGAAGATATGATTTTAAAAAAAGGCGATTTATTTGTTACTATTGAAGAGTCTGACTTAGTAAATTTAGTAAAACAAGCTAGAGAAGATGAGTTTATTTTAGGTAAAGATATTGGAATAATATCTTATAACGATACTCCTTTAAAAGAATTATTAGGTATTACAGTAATGTCTACAGATTTTAAATCTATGGGGGAAACTGCGGCAGAAATGATTCTAAATAAAACTAAAGGTAAAGTAAAAGTACCCTTTAATTTTATTGATAGAGAATCTCTTTAATTTACTGTTCTTTCAAATTACCTGTAAGGTATTTTAATTATTTAAAATTCTTTAAAATATGATTTTGAAGAATTTGTTGTAATAAGTTTATTCTCATAAATTAATTTATCTCCTTCTCCAATATAAATACTCTTTAAACCTTTATCTTTATGTAAAGTAATAACTGCATAAGAACCTTTAAAATAAATAGCATCATTTTTAAAAACTTGATTTTTAGACTGTGTAATTACATATTGTATTAACTCTTCTTTTGGTGTTTTACTTTTTATAATCAACCCTTTATAAATATCATCTTGTTCAATTTTAATAACCGATTGTATGGTTGGTTTTTCTGAACTATTATAAGGTTCAAAAACAACTACAAAAGGATTTTTCCAAGCTTCGCCTTTATTTCTGATTACTAAAGTTGGTGTAGTTTTATTATCATAAGGTTCTGGAGACTCAAAGGTTATTGGTGCTTTTACTTTAGTATAAGTTCTATTTTTAAATCCAGGAATATATAATTTCATGAACACGTTATTTCCTTTTAATTTTTTGATATTAAACCTAGCTTTTACATCTTTATTGTACGTTTTTGATGTTTTCACTTTCTTAAAAAAATGCCATCCAGGGTTTCTATATTTTTTATTATGAATCCATTCCTTATTTGCATTTTGCATGTATCTATTTGGAGTCTTTTTTAGTTTTAAATCATTATTTTCAAACACCAAATTATCGCCTATATTATGATATAAATAATCATGATATTCATTTGGTAATTTTGATTTTGAACGAAAAACATCT
>JGI26083J51738_10000775_pt1 | contig 17291 bp, 15 predicted proteins | sample SaaInl85LU_5_DNA_FD_51738 | JGI IMG/M metagenome (IMG submission 51738)
ATAAAATCTGTGCCAAGGGCGTTTGACCTCGCGTTAAATCCAAGATCTAGAAAAGAAAAAACGGTTTCTCCACCTGTTTGAGCGTGAGCAACAGTAACAAGTAGAAAACAAGAAATAATCAGTATGATTTTCATAATTTGATGCAAGAACGAGTAAAAGTATTAAAAATTGTTTTCAATTTGCTTTTTTACTCTTGGTCCAAGTTCAATAACTTCCATATTCTGGGGCTTTCCATTCGATAATTCAAATCTTAACAGCGTTTTAACCGAATGAAATCCCTTATAACCACAAGCACCTGGATTCAACCAAAGCATATTATTCTGTTTATCCATTTTCACAAGTAGAATATGACTATGACCACAAACCAATACATCTGGCGATCCATTTTCATTTAATTCTTTAAAGAGAGGTTTAGAATATTTGTAGGGTTTCCCGGCGATATGCGTAATAAGTACTTCCACACCTTCGAGCTTAAATCGGTTAAACTCTGGAACTTCTTGTCTAATTTCATGTCCATCAATATTTCCATACACTGCTCTAATAGGCTTAAAAGCTTTTAACCTATCAATTACCTCAACATCTCCAATATCTCCCGCGTGCCAAATCTCATCAACATCTTTAAAGTGATGAAATATTTTTTCATCTACATCACCGTGAGTATCCGATAGCAGTCCGATTTTCTTCATAAACACAAAGATTGGAAAACAATCTATCGTTTAGAAATTTTATTGTGTGTAATTGTTCTTTGCCTAGAACACTTATGCCTTCCAACTTCAAAACCTCTTGTTTTGGCGTGTTTAGTTGACCTACCTTGCACTCTTTTTCTCCAGAGCCTCCAGCTGCTCAACTTCATTTCTTCTCTCATTAACCGAATAACATCTTTCTCTGGAACGCCAAATTGAAAAGCTATCGCGTCAAAGGTTGTTCTATCTTCCCAAGCCATTTCAATAATCCTATTTACGGCCCTTTCATCTAAATTGTACTCTTTTTTTACACTCATCTATTTAATCTGTACTAATAAAACACGCGTGATTAAAAACTGTTTAGATTCACAAGATGTTTTATTTTTAACACTTTGTTAATCGAATGCTTTTTGCGTTTATTTTTGCCTAAAAAATATTGGCGATGCACTACATAGATCCATTTTATAGATACGACTTAACGTTATTAGAACGTACAATTTCTGTTGCCCAACGCGAAGCTAAAATGAATAATATAGAACTATTCTATGCAATTAAAGCAAATCACGAACCAGAAATTCTTGAAAAAGTACGGGCTTTTAACCTAGGGATAGACGCAGTATCTGGAGAAGAAATTAAGCACAGCTTAAACCACGGATTTAAACCTGAACAGATTGTTTTTGCCGGATCTGGTAAAACCTATAAAGAAATTGAATATGCTCTATTCGAAAACATTAGAATTATACATTGTGAATCGGTTGAAGAATTTTATTTAATTCAGAATTTGAGAAAAAAACTTAATTCTACAACACAAGTTGCGTTGCGCCTTAATCCAGATTTTAAAGTAGATACATTTGATAAAATTTCAACGGGAGAGAATACACATAAATTTGGAGTAACAGAAGCTGAGGCTGTTAAATTAATTTCTGAATACGGTAACGAAATAATCGGATTCCATGTACATGTAGGTTCACAAATTGAAAATCTAGAATATTTTAAATCACTTTCTAAACATATAGCGAATCTACTTGATCGGTTCACCAATTATCATCCAGCCTATCTCAATTTGGGAGGTGGTTTAGGCATAAATTATAAAGAGCCAAAAAAATTTCCGGTTCCAGATTTTAAAGGTTGGATGTCTGCCATACGAACATATTTAACAGAAAGTAAGTTTCCAACTCTAGCATTAGAGCCTGGCAGAAGTCTAGTAGGTCAATGCGGAAAATTAATAGCGCAAGTGCAATACATTAAAGAACGAAACAACTGTAAAATTGCCTTACTCAACGCGGGTATGTCTGCTTTACTCAGACCAATGCTNTACGGAGCGTATCATAAGGTTACAACACTTAATGCTTCTTTTGAATTTGACACCTATAAAATTGCGGGTCCATCTTGTGAGAGTACAGATGTTTTTCATGAAAACTATACGATTGAAAAACTTTTCGTTGGAGACATTGTTGAAATACATAGCACAGGCGCATACGGTTCAAGTATGCAGTTAAACTATAATTTAAAACAAGCCATCGCCAAAAAATTTATTACACAAAGTACCCAAACGATAATAAAATGTACCCATGAAAAAGCAGCATCTTCCAGAAAAAAAGTGCCAAACTTGCGGACTTCCATTTAGTTGGAGAAAAAAATGGGAGAAAAACTGGGAAGAAGTGAAATACTGCAGTGAACGATGCAGAAGAAACAAGAAAAAGCCTACATAACAGCTTTGTAGAACTCTAGGAATTTAAATTAATTCGGCTACTTTTGCCAAAAAAAACAACGTTTTGAGTTTACTGCTGTTGTGCATATACTTCTTTAGCATCTTATATTTCTTTTACCGCCAAGGAAAGAAACTAGAGCATACTACTTCAACTCTTTTACCAGCTCTTTTTGTTATAAAATTTGGTGCAGGACTCTTTTTTTTATATGTCTACACCTACATTTACGGAGGAGGAGAACTCACAGCTGATGCCGGCGCTTTTTTCCGTGAAAGTAAAATTCTACATGGCGTTTTTGAAAAATCACCGAGTGACTATTTCAGGTATATTTTTAACATAGATTTAAGTCCTGAATTCGTAGACAAACACCTACGTCTAACCCAACATTGGAATGGTACTCAAAAACCCTTTTTTAACGACTCTCAAAACGTACTGCGTGTAAATTCCTTGTTACTTTTTTTATCAAAAGGTCAGGTTATTACACACATCCTCTTCATGTGCGCGTTTTCTTTTTGGGGCGTTTTTGAATGTTTCAAATGGGTAAAACAATACAGTAAAATAAAAGAAAAATATGTATTAATGCTTTTACTTTTACTACCAAGTCTTGCCTTCTGGAGCAGTAGTTTTATTAAAGAACCCCTCTTAATTTTAGGTTTTGGACTATTTCTAAATGGTCTTTTTTACAAAAAAAACTCATCCACCGTAAAAATTATAAAATTACTTATTGGATCCTTACTTGTTTTGAGTTTTAAGCCTTATGTATTCGTATGTTTACTTCCGGTTCTTCTCTTTTTAATGATACAATTCGTATTTAAACAAAAAACCATCATTTTTGGATTGGGAGCAATGGCCTTACTGTTTATTGTTTTATTATCTGTACCGACCACAAGAAATACAATCGTAAATAAAATTTCTAACCAACAGAGAGACTTTATAAACGTAGGTTTAGGTGGGCTACATCTTTTTAGAAACGACACTATTTACTTTTTTGAAGGCGTGGAACGCGGTAAAATGAAACAAGAAGGAAACTTGGTTTACTTGATTAAAGAAACAGAAGGTGCTTTAGTGGTTGACAAACAAAATTATGGAATGGAAACCGTTAAAATTCCGGCAGACCCAGAACCTTGGTTTGTTTTACACCAGTCTGAAGGATCCGCAAGTAGTTTTAACACGACACGAATTAACGGATCTTTTTCCACCCTTATCACAATGGTACCAGAAGTACTTTTAAATGTAATGTTTAGACCTTTTCCAGGCGATAATGGTTCATGGCTTATATATCTTGCTATGACAGAAAACATTGTTTTTGCCTTTCTCTTTTTAGGAGCTTTATTCTGGTTTAGAAGAGCACTTGCACCAACAGAAAGGTCTATAATCGTTGCCCTTTCACTTTTCACGCTGTGTTTGTACCTCATCATTGGATACACAACTCCAGTAACAGGAGCTATTGTGCGATACAAAATCCCCGGAGTTTTAGCATTGATGTGTATATTATGTATATTTTTCGAACCGAAAAAACGAATCACATGAAAACTATTTTTATTTCAGGAGCTACAGCAGGATTTGGACTTGCTACTGCAGAATTATTTGCACAAAAAGGATATGCGCTCATCTTAACAGGAAGAAGAAAAGAACGTTTTGTTGAATTAACAGAAAAGTTAACGCAATTAGGAGCTTCAGAAATATACTGGCTTTGTTTTGATGTGCGATCTGAAAAAGAGACGATCGATGCAATTACTTCATTACCAAAAACGCTCACAAGTAGGTTAGAAATAGTGGTAAACAATGCAGGTTTAGCAGTAGGCAGAGGTCCTATAGACGAAGGGATAAGCGAGGATTGGGATAGAATGATTGATACCAATGTAAAAGGTTTACTTTACGTTTCTAAAGCGTTGATTCCGTTTTTAAAAGCAAACAATAAAGGGCACATTATAAATATTGGAAGTATTGCAGGTAAAGAAGTGTATCCAGGTGGAAATGTATACTGTGCAAGTAAACATGCCGTAGATGCACTAAGTAAAGCAATGCGTATTGATTTGGTACCTTATAATATTAAAGTTACCAATATTGCTCCAGGAGCAGCAGAAACTGAATTCAGTGTAATTCGTTTCAAAGGAGATCAAAAACAAGCACAAAAAGTATACGATGGCTACTCTCCGCTGGTAGCCAAAGATATTGCAGAAACAATTGAATTTGTTACTTCTCGTCCAGCCCACGTAACCATTAACGATTTAACTATTATGCCAACTGCTCAGGCATCGGCTACTGTATTGCACAAGTAAGCTTTTTTAGTCTAACAACTGATACGCTGCCATTTTATTATACAGGGTTTTTCTATCGATTCCCAATATTAACGCGGTTTTACTCTTGTTTTGTCTCGTCTGCTTTAGCACCCTTAAAATAACATCTACCTCTGCTCTTTCAGCAGCTTCTTTAAGATTTAATGTTTCCGTTTCTAAATCCATTTTATTTAAAACCAGGCATTCGGTTATTTCTGTTTGAATATTTTGAGGTTCGAGGATTTGACTTACAGAGTTCAACACTGCACGATAAATAACTATTTTTAATTCTCTTAAATTTCCAGGCCAGAAATGCGCTTTGATTACTTTTTTAGCAGATGAAGTTAATCCTTCAATAGATTTATTAAACTTTCTATTTGCTTCTTTAATAAATATGTCTATGTAGAACAGGAGTCCACCAACATCTAAACGCAAACTAGGAAGCTGGATAGCTGCTTGATTAAGAATGTGAAATAAGTCTTCGTTAAAATGACCCGTCAAAACATGCTGTAAAAGCAGTGTATTGTCTGCCGTAATAATGCGAAAAGGCGTTTCTCCTACCGCATTAGGAAGATTATTTTCCTTAAGAAATTTTAGCACATTTTTTTGGTTATTAATAGAAAGGCTACTAATCTGGTTAAAAAACAATGTTCCTCCATACCTATTTTGCTCCACCACATCAAGAAAAGATTTCCACTCTTCCTCTATTGATAGAATACTGCAATTGATTTGAATAAATGCATCTTTTACTTTTTTAGAATGGCTGTGAATGGTTTTGGCTAATCTACTTTTACCTGTTCCGTCTTCGCCATAAAGCATAACGTTTAAGCTCTTTGGAGCAAAAATTTGTGTTAATTCACGTACATTTTTTGAAGCAGTTGAATCCACAAATCTATATTGTTTCTTTGCTGCTAATGGATTCTTTTCTGCCGTAAAAAACGAAATTGGGGAAGCCATTGTTTCATATACAGTGCGAACAATTTTATCTTCCCCCAACGCTTCGTTTATATACAACCAAATCTCCTTTGGCTCAATTGGATGAAAAGTATAGGTAAACACCCCTTTTTTTACCCATTGTGCTGCTTTTCTAATTTCGTTAAAATAACTTAACAAAATTACAGGAGTGAGTGGAGATCCTTTTATTATTCTTCCTAAAAACTCATTCTCTCTGCTTTCATTGATTCGAATATCTGCAATAATTAAATCAATCTTAGCTTGTAACTCTTTCTTCGCTTCAACCTCATTTTTACTTGCAATAGCCTTAAAACCCATGCGTTCTAAGAAGTGTTTTAGACCTTTAGAAGCCTCTGGCTCTGAACTAATAATTAAAACGGTACTCTGATACATGAAACACTTGCTTAACTTAAAATTAGTATACAAAAATGAAAGATACGGTGTAAAACCTTAATTTGGGTAAAAAACGCTACAATTTTAGCATCCATTTATTTATTATGTTCGTTAACACAAACCTTATTATAACTTTGCCTTATGACTAAAAATGCGCTTGTTCTTTTAGAGGAAGTCTTCGGATATAAAACTTTCCGTCCTCAACAAGAAGAAATTATTCATACGATTCTCAACAAAAAAGATACTGTTGTACTTATGCCTACTGGAGGAGGTAAATCTCTCTGTTTTCAGATACCTGCTTTATTACAGAAAGGAATTACGTTGGTAATTTCTCCTCTCATTTCATTAATGAAAGACCAGGTAGAAGCACTCAAAGCAAATGGCGTAGAAGCAGCTTTTTTGAATAGTACAGTAGATGAACAGGAGCGTAGAAGCATTATCAAACGTTGTCAGACCAATGAGATAAAACTACTCTATCTTTCTCCAGAAACACTAGTAACTGTATTAAATGGCTTTATTTTAGATCTTGACATTAGTATGGTTGCTATAGATGAAGCGCATTGTGTTTCTATGTGGGGACATGATTTTAGACCTGAGTACACACAGCTTTCGTCTTTTAGAAACTCACTTCCTAACGCGACGTTTGTAGCCCTAACAGCTACCGCAGATAAATTAACCCGAAAAGATATTTGCAATCACTTAGGCCTCAAAGAACCTTCAATATTTGTTAGCTCTTTTGACCGTCCAAATTTAAGCTTAACAGTAAGAGGTAATGTTCCGAAAAAAAAGAAGATTGTGGAGATAATCGACTTTATTTCTGAGCGCAGAGACGACAGCGGAATTATCTATTGCCTCAGCAGAAAAGAAACGGAAAGTTGGAGTGAAATTCTAAACGAAAACGGAATCCAAGCAGCACATTACCATGCTGGTTTACCTCCAGAAGAAAGAGCAAAAGTACAAGAGGACTTTATTAACGATACAACTCCTATTATTTGCGCAACCATTGCGTTTGGTATGGGAATAGACAAATCAAATGTACGTTGGATTATACATAACAACTTACCCAAAAATGTAGAAGGTTACTACCAAGAAATCGGACGTGCTGGTAGAGATGGCTTACCCTCTGATACCTTACTCTATTATAACATGAGAGATGTAGTTCTATTGGCTCAATTTGCGCAAGAAAGTACACAGAAAAATGTGCTCATTGAAAAGTTGAATCGCATGAAAGAGTATGCCCAAGCAACTACCTGTAGACGAAAGATACTTTTAGCTTATTTCTCTGAACAACTTGCAGAAAACTGCAACAATTGCGACGTCTGTAAAAATCCACCCGCATCCTTTAACGGAGGTGTTATTGCGCAAAAAGCATTAAGCGCAGCTGCAAGAACCAAAGAAACACTGAGCGCTAGAATCTTGGNTGACCTTTTACGAGGTGCTAAAACAATGGAAATTTTCTCAAGAGAATTAAATAAAATCAAAACCTACGGAGCCGGAAGAGAGTATAGTTTAGATGCATGGAACCATTATCTTACGCAGTGCATAAATATCGGATTATTTGAAGTTGCTTACGACGAAAATATGCACCTAAAAATTACCGCATTTGGAAAAGATATATTATACGGTAAAAAAGAAATCTACCTTACTCAACCTCTTGCTTCAGATACTCCAAAAAAAGTAAAGAAAAGTAGCACAAGCACATTAAGCGAAGATGAAAACTTGTTTAACCAACTAAAACTTTTAAGAAGAAAAATTGCCGTAGAAGACAATGTACCTGCTTACATTGTTTTTAGTGACGCAACTTTACTCGAACTTTCAAAAGAAAAACCAACAACCCAAAATGCATTGTTAGCTATTTCTGGAGTAGGATTAAAAAAAGCTGAAACCTATGGCGAGGAATTTCTAAATGCCATATCTGAATTTAAAAAGAACCACAAGCCCAAAAAGAAAATCAGTACCATTGATTTAACTGCAGAATTACTGCTTCAAAAAATGTCTGTGAATGAAATTGCGAAAGAAAGAAACTTGAGTGAAACCACCGTATTTTCTCATATTGCAAGCCTTTTAAATAGAAATAAAGAAATGGAATACAACCAATTTATTTCAGAAGATGAATTAAAAAAAATGAATAAGGCTTTTGAAGAAATTCAAGAAGAAAACCAATTGAAGCCGTATTTTGAGTATTTTAACGGAGAAGTTGATTATCACAAAATTCGTATCGCTTTAGCTATTTTAACACGTTAATTTAGTGAAACAGAACCAACACATAATAGTAGCGTGTAGCGGAGGAATAGATTCCATTGTACTTGCGCATATCTTGCTGAAAAATGGGTTTAGTATTCGTTTAGCACATTGTAATTTCCAGTTAAGAGAAGCAGAATCTGACGGCGACGAAACCTTTGTAAAAGAGTTTGCAGCAGCGCAGTGTATTCCTATACAAACCATACGCTTTAACACTAAGGAATACGCCAAACAAAACAAAGTGAACATACAAATTGCTGCAAGAGAATTGCGTTACCAATGGTTTAAATCTCTAGCCGAAGAGCACAATGCAGTTATTGCGCTTGGTCACCACGAGAATGACCAAATAGAAACATTTTTAATACAGCTTTTGCGCGGTGGTGGTATTAGAGGTTTGTGCGCAATGGAAATGAGGAATGGGATTTATATTCGACCACTTTTGAATAAAACGAAAAAATGGATAGAAAACTACGCAAACCTGCATCAATTAAGCTGGAGGGAGGATAGCTCTAACCTAAGTAATACTTACCAGAGAAATGAATTTAGAAATATTCTTCTTCACAACTATAAAGAAATAGGAATCCAAGGATTAGNACTAGTTAATCAGTTCAAAACCCTACAATATTGCGTAGAAAGAACAGCTCAACTTATTACTGATAAGTGGATAAAGGATAAGCTTTTAGAAAGGTGGAACACTTTTCCAATCTTAATAAAAAAAGAAATTGCCTATCAATTAGGTATTCCAAGAAATCAAACCCAAGAAATCGATAAACTCACTTACAACCAAGTAGGAAGTTCGCTTATTTTTAGTANCTANTCTCTATTTAAGGAGAGAAAAGGTATTTCANTAATTAGAAACAAGATAGAAAACAAAGTACTGAAAAGTACAGTCCTAAAAGAAGCACCGAAGGTGTANAACCCAACCGTTTTTTATGTAGACGCAAATAAAATTGTAGGAGAACTAAAAATACGCATGAGAAAAGAAGGAGATAGTTTTCAGCCTTTTGGAATGAAAGGCAAAAAACTCATTTCAAAATACCTTTCAGATAAAAAAGTATTGGCTTGCGATAAAAAGGCAGCATACGTAATCACAGACGATAAAAATATAATNGCAGTAGAACACGGCGGAATTAATGAAATGCTAAAAATTGATAAAAAAACACTTTCTATTCTTGCTTTACAAATTATAAAATAATCGTAAGGTTTACTTGTTTAACTCGTACTTAATTAGTAATTTGTTAGACCCTTAAAAAAATTATAGCCATGCAAGAAACGATAAACGACATACCCGTATTGATTGAAAAAGAAAGTATCCCGAATTTAAAATTCAACGGACCTTTTTCAGGAAAAACAGATGAAAAATTACACTCAAAACTAAAGGAAGCAACAACTTTAGGAAATTTACACCGTGGAAAATGTTCCATTGTATTTCAAGATAACGAAGGACTTAAAAAAGTTGAAACAACTATTTGGGCNACCGGTGCAAAATACATTTGCCTCAAAGGAGGCGTTTGGTTACCTATCGCCCGAATTAAGGAGNTTAAGTTTCTTTAATCCTTTTTCAGTCTAANAANAAAAAAGACAGCCTAGGCTGTCTTTTTTTTTGTTAGAAAACCAAGAATATGTTTGAGTATCATAGCTCCTAACTACGCATTATGATTATCTTTAACCCTTTATTCAACAATATAAATTAGTATAAATTATATGAAATTTTCTTTACTTGTTCTACTAACTTGTCTATCCTTTTTAGGATATACACAAGAAAAAGTAGATTGGTCCTTTTCTTTCGATAACAGAACCTCCGAAATTCATGTGCATGCCGAAATTGAAAAAGGTTGGCACTTATATAGTTTAAACTTAGCAAATGACTTAGGTCCAATTCCCACAGAAATTGTGTTTAATGAAAATAAGAGTATACAATTCTCTGAAAATACTTCAGAACCTACTCCTATTGTAAGCTATGACGAAAATTTTGGTGGAGATTTAAGTTATTTTGAAAATGAAGTAACCTTCAAAAACAAAATTAACGCAACAGAAAACACAACCGTTTCAGGCTACGTAGTGTTCATGGTATGTAATAACGAAATGTGTTTACCACCAACAGAAGTAGAATTTAAGATCAACATTTAACCAAAGAATCCATAAAATGAAAATACTCTTTACCCTAATATCATTTCTCGCACTAACAAGTAACCTTTTTGCCCAACCCTCTGGGGCTTGGTTTGAAAAAATTGACTGGGAGTTTAGTGTAAGAAACGACGGAGACAACAACGCTACAATTATAGCTACTGCAAAACTGGTAGACGGTTGGCATGTTTTTTCTATTAACCACGACCCAGCTAAAGCAGACTATACAGGAGTACCTACTTCTTTCAAATTTAAGGCAAACCCAAAATATAAATTAAAAGGAAAAGCTTACGACGGAGCCAAAGCAAAAGAACATACTGATGTACTCGGAACTTCAGTTTATTTTGAAAAAAAGGCGGTTTTTAAACAAAAAATTGAACTACTTCAAAAAGGTTCATTTGATATAAATGTTGAATACGAATTTCAAGTTTGTGACGAAAATGGCTGCCTATTTCCTCCTGCACAAGAAACAACAATTACAATACCTGAAAACTTTTTTGAAGAACAAAAAGAGGATCAGTCTGCATTAATTGAAGTGCAAGAACCAGCTGTTGTTCAAGACACCACAACCAATTCTATAGCTGACAAAACAATGTCTAGCGAAGAAAAAAAGGTTGAAAATAAGGAAGCAACGGCAATTTCAGAAGCAGTAACCGAAGCTTCTACAGAAAAAGAGGAGAAAGACAAAGGCTCTATGTGGGCAATCTTTTTCAAATGCTTTGCAGCAGGTATAATTGCATTGCTTACCCCGTGTGTTTTTCCAATGATACCAATGACCGTTACCTTCTTCACAAAACAATCTAAAACAAAATCTGCAGGAATTAAAAATGCCATTCTTTACGGGGTTTCTATTATTGCTATATATGTAGCACTAGGTTTGATTGTTACGGCCATTGCCGGACCAACAGGATTAAATGAAATGTCTACCAACGTTTATATGAACTTAATCTTCTTTTTCATATTTATCATTTTTGCAATTTCTTTCTTAGGAGCATTCGAAATTAGAATGCCTGCAAAATGGGTAAATAAGGCAGACTCAAAAGCAGACAAAGGTGGATTTATAGGAATTTTCTTTATGGCATTCGTACTTGCATTGGTTTCTTTCTCTTGTACAGGTCCAATTATAGGTTCATTGTTAGTAGATTCTTCTGGCGCAACCAGTTCTTGGGCTCCAACAATTGGTATGCTTGGATTTGGAATTGCACTTGCACTGCCATTTACTTTATTCGCAATTTTCCCAGGATGGTTAAATTCTTTACCGCAATCTGGTGGTTGGCTAAACTCTGTGAAAGTTGTTTTAGGACTATTAGAGTTAGCGCTAGCACTAAAGTTCTTATCTATGGTAGATTTAGCTTACCATTGGGATATCTTAACAAGAGAAGTTTTCGTAGCCTTGTGGATCGTTATTTTTACCGTTATGGGAATTTACCTACTCGGGAAAATTCGTTTTGCACATGATTCAGTTGTTGAAAAACTATCTGTAACGCGTTTCTTCTTTGCACTTTTCTCACTCACATTTGCGGTTTACTTATTACCCGGAATGTGGGGAGCACCTTTGTATATGATTGATGGTGTTGCTCCTCCAAGAACTCACTCTGAAGATAATTTTAGATTTGTAAGAGGTTCTGGAACTGCACAAAACGAAAGCATAGGAGATCCTATCTTTATGGAGTACAGAGAACACATGCACGAAGTGGGAGATGGTTCTATTTTAGTGTTTCACGAAATGGATATCGCTAAAGAATATGCAGAAAAAGTAAACAAACCTTTAATGCTAGACTTTACCGGATACGCTTGTGCAAATTGCCGTAAAACGGAATCAAAAGTTTGGACAGACAACGAAATTCGTCCTTTACTGCAAAACGATGTTGTAATTGTTTCTCTTTATTGCGATGATAAAAAACTGCTTCCAGAAGAGGAATGGTATTATTCTGATGCCATACGCGGGAAAGTAAAAACGGTAGGTAACAAATGGTCAGATTATCAAGTTAAAAACTATGGAGCAAATGCGCAACCACTCTACATCATACAAGATTTAGAAGGTAATGATTTAACGGATGCTATTGGATATACACCAGATATTACAGCGTATAAAGACTTTATGATGGGTGGAATCAATAAATTCAAGAAAAAATAAAGCAATTTTAAAGATGATTAGAGTCTCGTTGAGTTTTCAGCGAGACTTTTTTTGTTTCAACCAAAATTCTTCGCACACTACCTTTTATGCAAAGAAAACCAACTCACAATACAATAAACACTATCTTTGAACTCGATTATTAAAATTATGGCACACAAAGCAGGTTTTGTAAATATTGTAGGGAGTCCTAACGTTGGAAAATCAACACTTATGAATAAAATGGTAGGTGAGAAATTATCTATCGTAACTTCTAAAGCACAAACTACGCGTCACCGTATCCACGGCATTGTAAACGAAGAAGACTACCAAGTTATTTTTTCTGATACACCAGGTGTTGTAAATGCAGCTTACAAACTGCACGATGCCATGATGTCTTACGTAGAAACGGCTTTAAAAGATGCAGATGTTTTGCTCTTCATCACAGATATTTTTGAAGACGACATGAATCACAAAGAAACCTTAGAACGCATTAAAAGAATGCGCAAACCGTTACTTTGTTTAGTAAATAAAATAGACATTAAAGACCAAGAGCTTGTTGCACAACGTTTAGCCTATTGGGCAGAACAACTACCAAACGCAAAAGTGTTGCCAATATCCGCGTTACATGGTTTTAACATAGATGCCGTTTGGGATTTAATTATCGAGAATTTACCCGAGCACGAAGCTTATTTTGATAAGGATGAAATATCAGATAGACCCATGCGTTTTTTCGTATCTGAAATCATTCGAGAAAAAATCTTTTTAAACACAAAAAAAGAAGTTCCTTACGCTTGCGAAGTAGAAGTAACAGACTACAAAGACGAAGGACATATAGTAAAAATAAGAGCCCAAATTATTGTAGAAAGAGATTCTCAAAAAGGAATCATTATCGGAAATAAGGGAATTATGCTTAAGCATATAGGAATTGACGCCCGTAAAGATTTAGAAAAATTTATTGGCAAACAGGTGTTCTTAGAAACCTTTGTAAAGGTAGATAAAGACTGGAGAGCATCAGAAGGAAAATTAAAAAAATACGGATACTAAGATGAGTAATATCGTTGCAATAGTAGGAAGACCTAACGTTGGGAAATCAACACTTTTTAATCGTTTAACAGAATCAAGAAAAGCGATTGTAAAGGAAGTAAGTGGAGTTACACGAGACAGAATTTATGGTCGTGGAGAATGGAATGGAAAAGAATTTTCTGTTATTGATACCGGCGGTTACGTGCAAGGTTCTGATGATGTCTTTGAAGATGAAATCAGAAAACAAGTACTAATTGCGATTGAAGAAGCCAACGTAATCATCTTTATGCTAGATGTTATGGTAGGCATTACAGATTTAGACCAAGCTGTGGTGCAAATGCTAAGAAAAGCAAAGAAAAAAGTTTTTATAGGCGCTAACAAAGTAGATAACACAGATAGAATCGGACTTTCTTCAGAATTTTGGAGTTTAGGATTAGGCGAAGTCTACGATTTATCTGCCGTAAACGGTTCTGGTACAGGAGAGTTATTAGATGACGTTGTTAAAGAATTTGACGACGAAGAAGACAGAGATCTTGAAGAAGGCTTACCGCGTATTTCATTTGTTGGAAAACCAAACGTTGGCAAATCTTCTATGATCAACGCTTTAATTGGTGAAGAAAGAAACATCGTAACTAACATTAGTGGTACAACCCGAGATTCTATCAACACGCGTTACAATGCCTTTGGGTTTGATTTCGTGATGATAGACACAGCAGGGATTCGTAAAAAAGCCAAAGTACACGAAGATATTGAGTACTACTCTGTATTGCGTTCTATCCGTACCATTGAAAATTCTGACGTATGTATCTTTATGATAGATGCAGAAGAAGGTATTCAAAAACAAGACTTGAATATTTACTACATCTGCGAAAAAAACCACAAAGGAATTGTAGTATTGGTAAACAAGTGGGATTTAATTGAAAAAGATCACACCACAACCAAAGCCTTTGAAGATAAAATTAGAGAACAACTTGCACCTTTCAACGATGTGCCTATTGTATTTACTTCTGCCATTACAAAGCAAAGAATACACAAAGCACTAGAAACCGCAATGCAGGTGTATCAAAACAGAATAAGAAAAATTCCAACCTCTGTACTTAACGAGGTAATGCAAGAAGTAATGGGGCACAACCCTCCGCCCTCTGTAAAAGGAAAGTTTATTAAAATAAAGTTTGTTTCTCAACTGCCAACGCACGCACCATCTTTTGCTTTTTTCTGTAATTTGCCTCAGTACATCAGAGATGATTACAAGCGTTTCTTAGAAAACAAATTGCGCGATAATTTCGATTTCGAAGGTGTACCTATTCGTATTTATTTTAGAAAAAAGTAGGTATAAGAATTCGGGGTTATTGGGCACAAGAGATACGTTTAGGCGCTCGTTACAAGTGCAAGGTGTTATGGTCCTGATAAAAGCGACTTATGTCTATGGTGACCACCCAGCAAATCCTAATGGATCTGATTATGACGCAAACTACCCTAGCAATCGAAAGGATGATGTGGTAACACCATGGCTAGAAGCCTTTGTAAGTAGTAGAATGTGATGTAATGAACAGAGATAAAATTATACTTGCAAATTATCTAAAGGACTTTTAATATCTCCAGCACGAGTAGCTGTTACGTGCGTGTAGATTTGAGTTGTTTTAATAGAATGATGTCCTAAAAGTTCTTGTATAAAACGTATATCTGCGCCAGATTCAAGCAAATGAGTAGCATAACTATGGCGCAACCCGTGTATACCTATATGTTTATTTATTTTGGCTGCTTTCATTGCTCTTTTAAAAATTGCTTGTACACTACCCGTAGAATAAGGCCCACCATATTGACCTTCAAATAGATAATCCGTAGGCTTATTTTCTTTGTAATAATTTCTAAGCGACTCAAGAACAGTTTCTGGTAAAGAGACGTAGCGATCTTTTTTACCCTTGGCATTAGGTATGAGTACTTGCATACGATCACTATCGATATGTGAAATTTTGATATTAACCACCTCACTTACTCTTAATCCCATGCCATAAACTAATTTCAATATGAGAAGGTGTTTTTTATTTGATATTTGTTTGAACAGTTTTGTAATCTCTGTTTTACTTAACATTTTGGGTAGTGCTTGTTGTTTCTTAGGTCCAGGTATGTCGTAAAACTGTTTAGGTTTATGTAGTACCTGCTCAAAGTAAAATTTTATAGCATTTATTTTACCATTCATTTTACGTTCTTTCATTTGTAGTTCTTGAACGCAATAAAGAAAATAATCTTTGAGTCTGTAAGGAGCTAGTTGATCTACTGGATTATCATTTAGTATTACCAATAAATGAGAAAACTCAGAAACATACATCTTAATTGTGTTTGCACTATACGCTTTAAGTTCTAATTGCTGGATAAATTTATGTAGCGCCTGCTTATTTACGCGATGTATTTTATCCAAGACTTTAAAGTTATTATTATTCATCTTTAATCCCAGTATGGTTCTCAAGCTGGGTAAATCCGGAAGATACCATGCTTTTTTTGAGGCACTCCATTTTGCAGATGGAAAACGAGATTGTAAATCTTTTTTATGTTTCTCATTATAATCAAATTTTATGAAGATAACGTTCTTTGATTTATGTTGACCAATAGAAAACTGATAGTTGGAAAAATCCATGTAGTTATTTTGTATAAATTTAAGGGTGTATACTAAACAAAAACTCCTTATTTATATCCAATTTAAAGTCAACAAAAAACAGCGTAACATCCAGCCATTTAGTAGGTTATCAAGATTCTACATTAAAATAGTATTTGTTGTTTAATTTAATATATTTGTGTGTTATGAGTAATAAAAGCTAAAAACATGGAAGATGGCATTAATAAAGACTCTTTTGATAAAATGATGAACTCTTTGGACAATTTAGATAAAGTTTTAGATAATAAAAAAAATGAAATTAGAGAATATCTAGCTTCATTAAGTTATGATGATATGAAGCAAGAAATGAGAAATTTTGATAAAGAAACACTTGAAAAATTTTGCTTGACATACGGTGCATTAGAAAATGAAAATTATGAAATTTGCCAAGCTGCACAAGAGATTTTGCTTGAACTAAAAAATAAACAATAATGACATTTATTCGTTCCTTTTTCTTTGTCATTTTTATACTTCTTCATCTCAATGGAATAGGACAAGACCAACCCCTTTTCTCTTGTGGTTATTCAAATAATACTAGCCCAACTAAATGTGATATAATTAACCCTACTAATTCTCTTGAAGATTTTATCGTAGAAAAACAGGTTAAAAAGATTTTATTAGAAGTTGGATTACCGCAAAATTTTGTGTTAAAAAAATGTACAAACATAGATAATGCTTTAGCATATACCGCTTTTGATGGCACTAGATACATTGTTATTGATGATAAATGGATAGGCAATCTAAATAATTCAGATTGGTCGAAACTATCAATTTTAGCACACGAAATAGGTCATCACCTAGCTGGTCATACAATAAAAAAAACTTTATCACTCGAAGAATCACGACAAAACGAATTAGAAGCGGATAAATTTAGCGGACACATTTTAAAGGAATTGGGAGCATCTTTATATAATGCTCAAATAGCTATTAACACATTAATACCAGCCGAATTTGACGACCAATATTCAACACATCCTTCAAAAAGTAAACGATTAGATGCAATCAAAGAAGGTTATAATAAATTAGCATCAATATCTTCAACATACTCGAAAGAAGAGAGTGTAGAACAACATTTAATAATGGCTGAGAATATGATTAAATCAAATTACCCTG
>JGI26083J51738_10000779_pt1 | contig 17237 bp, 26 predicted proteins | sample SaaInl85LU_5_DNA_FD_51738 | JGI IMG/M metagenome (IMG submission 51738)
ACCTGCTGCATGCCAAGTAGATCCAGATGTTAATTCTTTTCTCTCAATTAAAACAACATCAGACCAGCCTTTTTTTGCTAAGTGATAAAGAGCACTAACTCCTACTACACCACCACCAACTACAACAACTTTAGCTTTAGATTTCATTAACACGATTCCTACTAAATTTTCATTACGAACGAAACAAAATTCGTTTACCCTCTAAATTAAATTGAAGATCCTAGGGGCATTGGAGCGGACACCATTGTGGTCAACCAGCAGTCTTTGAAGGGACCATCTATTTTATACTTTTCAACCTGCCATTTAAATTTGTAATAGGATTTGTCTTTTCCAAGAACACTAACTTCAAACAAGGCTACTGAATTGTTAAGGTTTTCTTGAACAATTTCATGATCTAAATGATCTAATAATATTTTATATGACTTGCCCTTCAGCATGGTCTTAAATCTATCTAAAGGTCCTGTGCTTTTTCTATTACTAGGATGAGCAAATTCCCAGGTTTGTTCAATGCCATTATCTATAGTGGGAGAGTTGTTTTTTTGTAAACTTTTCAACTGAATTTCCACAACCTGGTATGGCTCAATATTACTATTAGGCTTTATTAATTCTGCTTGTGAAATTGTAAGACTTAGAAAGTAAATTAATAAGGTTTTATATATTATTTGCTGTCTTTTTAACGTCCTCAAGAAATTCTTTTCGTTTTTCATCTGTTACAAACGGTACTGCAAAATATCTTCTGTATACAATATTATAAATGCCACACATATGAAACACACCTCTTTTTAGCCTTCTAATAGGTAAATTTAAAAAAAATGTTGTAACCGCTAACCTTGGGGATCCATAGGTACAAAAGATTATAGCTTTTTTATCTTTTAAGTTTCCCATTGGATAACCATAATTTCCAACTAATTTTTTAAATGTGTAAGCCCATGGGGGTGACAAAACTTTATCTATCCAGCCTTCTACAATAGCTGGCATTCTAAAGTTCCAAATAGGTGCAATTAGAACAATAATATCACATTTCTCAATACGTCTTCTATGATCTAGAACGTCTTCTCCAGCTTGTTCACCTGCAAAAACTGGATTGAATTTATCTTTATATAAATCTACACAATCAACTGTATTACCGTTTTTTTCTGCTGTTTTAATAAATGTATCTCTAATAGCTGCATTAAAAGACTTTTCATTATAGTGCCCGTATAAAAGAAATATTTTTTTCATTACATTAAGGGTGTATAGACTAGAAAAATTAAAAATCTATGAAAAATTTTTACGTAGTTGCTGGTATTCATAAAGATCCAAATAAAATTGAAACTATCATTAAAGATACAGAAAAAAAATTTGGACCTTTTGAGGAGATTGAAGCTAATAATTTAGCTAAGAGTTTAATTCAAAAAAATATAGATGATTTTTATCATCGTGCTTGGATTGTTAAATCTAATAATTTAACCAAATAAAACCCAACAAACATAAAAATTACAAAGCTTACAGAATTTAAATTTAATAAAGCCAGTGAGGCTATTGCAGGTCCTGGACATAATCCAGCTAAGCCCCAGCCTGCACCAAAAAGTGATGAACCTATAATTAATTTCTTATTTAGTTCTTTATTATTTGAATAAGAAAATTTATCAGCAAAAATTGGTTTCTTATTATTTTTAAATAAATGAAAAAATGGTGAGGATATTATTAAAGCTCCAATCATAACAAATGCTAATGATGGGTCCCATTCTCCAAAAATATTTAAAAAACCTAAGACTTTAGCGGGATCTATCATCTGTGAAACAGTAAGACCTATTCCAAAAATTATTCCACAAATTAAAGATATAATCTTATTCATATTAAATTTTTTACCAAAACAGTTAAAATTCCAACAATCATAAATGTTACTGTTGCAATAATTGATCTTAAAGAAAATCTTCCAATACCACTGATGCCGTGTCCACTAGTACAGCCACCACCTATTCTTGTACCAGCTCCAACCAATAAGCCTGCAATTGCTAATAAATAAAATGAGTTTGAAATTGTGATATTGATTTCCTGTTGAGTAAATATTTTATAAACAATAGGTCCGATAATTAATCCAATTAAAAATAAAAAATTATCAAATCTATTATCTTTTGAAGTTAAAAAATTACTGGCAATTCCACTTATTCCAATTAATCGACCATTAAATACAAAAAAAATAATTACTGCTAAACCAATTAAGGATCCACCTAGAAATGCAGAGATTGGAGTAAAATTAACTATATTCATTTAACTTTGTAATACTGGAAAAGCAGGGTTTATATTTAAAAAAAGCTTTTGATATTCCATCTTTGTACATCTATTTTCAATATACTCAATATCATTACTCTCCACTAATTCTTTAGCATCAATGCTTCTAATTCCAAGTTGTAACCAAAGAACTTTAGCTCCAATTTTAACACTCTCTTCAGCATACTTGTTAGCTTCAGATGATGGTCTAAATACATCTACGATATCAATAGGTATATTAATATCTTCAAGTTTTTCAAAAACCTCTTCTCCTAAAATCTTTTGACCTTTGGCACTTGGATTAACTGGAATAACTTTAAAACCATATTTTTGCATATACTTCATCACTATTGTTGATGGCTTTTTATCATCTTTACTAACACCCACCATCGCTATTGTTTTATACTTTGAGAGAATTTCTTTTATTTTATCGTTCACTACTTATGTTTCCACTTAGGTTTTCTCTTTTGTAGAAACGCTGATATGCCTTCTTTAGCATCCATTGCCATCATATTTTTAGTCATCATTTTACTAGTGTATGCGTAAGCTTTTCTCAATGGCATTTCTAATTGATTATAAAAAGTTTGTTTTCCAATTTTAATTGTAAGACTTGATTTTGAAGCAATAGTTTTAGCAACTTTTAACACTTCATTGTTTAATTTTGATTTAGAAAAATGATTGTTAATTAGTCCAATTTCTTTTGCGTAATCTGCTTTAATAGGCTCTCCCGTTAACAGCATATGCATCATTCTTTTTCTATTAACCTTTCTACTAACAGCAACCATCGGCGTGCTGCAAAATAAACCGATATTTACACCTGGTGTTGCAAAAATTGCATCATTAGAACTATAAGCTAGATCACAGCTTGCAACTAACTGACAACCTGCTGCAAATGCTGCTCCATGAACTTTTGCAATAACTGGCTTTTTTCCTTCAACTATTTGAAGCATCAACTTTGAACAAAGATTAAAAAGTTTTTGATATTTTTCTCTTTTCTTTAATCCACTTACTTCTTTTAAATTGTGACCCGCACTAAAACCTTTTCCAGACCCTTCAATAATTATTACCTTAATATTTTTGTCTTCATCTAATTTTTTAAAAGCTTTAATTAAATCTCCTAAATTTTTTAATGAAAGTGCATTATATGTTTTTGGTTCATTAATGATGATTGAGGCAATATCTTTATTTAAAAGTTTAATTTTAATATTACTTAAGTTTGCCATCTTCTCTCATTTTGGCTCTAATTTTTGTTGCAGAGATTTGTTGAATTTCTTCTGACAAAACAACTTCTTCTATTTTGTAACCAACTCCTCTTCCATAACAAATATTAGTAATATTAGGAACCATCATTATTTTAAATCTTCCTTCAAATTCTGGGTTTAACTTTTCTTCAATATTTTTTTTAACTGTGTCAAAATCAAATGGATTATCGTCAACACCTTGAACATCTCTTATTTGAATGCAAACTTGNCCNGTTTTTTTAATAATTTCTTGAAATAANGCNTAGTGACCATCATGAAATGGTTGCCATCTGCCAAGCATTTGTGCTGTTGGTTTTTTATTATCCCATTCGTAAGCCATTATTTAATCTCCTTTATTATTATTGGTGCCCAATGTTTAGCATCTTGAGTTGTAACCTGACAATCAAATTTTTCAGGCTTTACAAACATTTTGTTAGTATCGTCAAAACGTCCCTCTTTTATTGTATTTACCCAAACTATATAATCTGCAGGAAACAAGTTTCTTGCCTCCGGTGTTGGGCAAACAAAGTCTGCTACAACATAATTTCCATCATCTTTTAATTTTTTTGCAAAATCTGCCATTCTACTTGCTTGTCTTGTTCTGCCTTCTTTTGAAAAATCCCAATCATTAGCTTCTTTTCTAACTTCATCAGCATTAAGTCTTTTAGCATTTAGTAATGGAGCAATTTCATTTGCTAAAGTTGTTTTGCCAGATCCTGGAAGACCCATAATTAATATTATTTTCATTTTAAACTAAGTTTGTTGCAACCCATTTATGAAATTCATGTGTAGGGTTATCCATTATCGGTGAAAAATTCCCACCATTATATACTGGTGAATTTCTACCTTCTTGCATACCCTCAATAGCTTTTATATCCTCAATCATTACTTCTTTCCAAAATTCTGAATTTTTTTTTCTCATCTCAGCAAACTCAGATCCATTTGCACTATCATCACCAACATAATACATCATTAAATGCTCTTTAGTTTCACTAATAGATTTAGGTTCTAACCAAAAAACATAAAAATGGTCTACATGAAGACCAATCATTACGTTTGGAAATAAAGCAATATACTCAGCTTTGCTGGATAAGTCTTTAGGCCAATTTGGAAAATTATTGAAACTTTGATTTCCTTTAACAGGTTGATCATATTTATTTGTTCCTTGGCCAGCAAATCTATTTGGTAAACCTTGAATATGGTAATGATCACTAATATTTGAAACTTTATTTAATTCAGGATGTATCCAAGGCAAGTGATAACTTTCACAGTAATTCTCTATTGCAAACTTCCAATTACACTTAACATCAAGACTGAAGTATCCATGATCTTTTGAGTGCTTAAGTAATTTTTGATCTTCCTTAGATATAAATTTTGACCATCTTTCTTCGAGAGGCTTGATATATTCATCAAACTCTAATTCATTACTATTTATATTGATAAATATTATATCCATCCAAATTTTGGTTTTAACCTCTTTTAAATTGCTCGATGATTTATCGAATTTTTCTGTCTCNTGAACATTTANGCCTCCTATGTGAGGTGTCGCAACCAANTTTCCATCAAAATCGTAGGACCAGGAGTGGTATGGACATCTTAAGACATTTTTCAAAGNACAAGNCTCATCTAAAAGCTTGAAGCCTCTATGGCTNCAGACATTGTGAAATACCCTTATTTTTTTCTCTTTATCTCTTANAATAATAAGAGGGATGCCTAGTAAATTATAAGGTNGAGCNTCTCCTACATTTGGCACAGAACTTCCAACNCCAATCACCGTCCATTTATCCTTGAAAATCCTCTCTCTTTCAATNCTTAGATANTCAGAGCTAGTGTAGCACTCGTTTGGTAGGCCATGGGCTTTCTCGATGGGGTTCCCAACCACTCTAATTTTTTCCAAGTCCAAGATTTTTGAAAGTTGAAGATTTTTAAGATTTTCAGACATTAAAAAAAATTATCACCAGCACAATTTTTGGCAACAAATATTTTATCCACAAGATGAATTTCTTTGACAGCATATACAAAAAAGATAATCATCAGGAAAAATGAATTTTTCACTTGAGGTTGGACCTCAAACAGATCTTAATACACTGCCTCCCGTTAAGGATGTTTATGTAACTATGCTTCCAGGAGGAGACTATAAAGAGACAGCTAACCAAACAGCGGCGTTAGTTAAAAAAGGATTTAATCCAGTTCCACATTTTCCAGCACGATCAATTACGGATGATGCTCAGCTTAAAGATTACATTGTAAGATGTAAAGATGTGGGTGCTAAACAAGCTTTAGTTATTGGAGGAAGTAGAGAGCCAGTTGGAAAATTTGATAGTTCAATTCAAATTTTAGAAACAGGATTTTTTGATGGAATTAAAATAGGAATAGCAGGACATCCAGAGGGAAGTCAGGATATTTCTGATAAAGAATTAGAAAAGGCTATGATAGATAAAAAACCTTACGCCGACTATATAGTGACCCAGTGGTTATTAGAGAGTCAACCTATCGTAGATTTCATTTCTAAGCAGTCAGTACCAGTGCATGTAGGAATTACTGGGCCAATGAAAATAACTAGCTTAATTAAATTTGCTAATATTGTCGGGGCGAAAAATTCTATAAATTTTCTTAAGTCTAATTTTAGTAAGGCATTAGATTTATTGAAACCTAAAGACCCTAATGAATTAATTGGGAAAGTGAAAGAGTTTACTGGTAACTTCCACATTTATACATTCGGCGGCTTGAAGGAAACAAACAAGTGGTTGAAGGAGAACGGTTATGTCTAATGAATTTGACTATACTAAACTAAATCATGTAACTTCAGTTGATCAATCAGATCGTGAAGTACCATACAACTTAAGACAGAGTGGGCCTACAAAAGTTGAAATGTTAATTTCAACAAGAGTAAGAAAATCTCCGTATTGGCATTTATCAATGCAAGCAGGTTGTTGGAGAGCAACTGTATACAATCGTATTTATCACCCAAGAGGATATGTAAAGCCCGAAGATGGTGGAGCGATGGTTGAATATGAGGCAATTAAAAATCACGTTACAATGTGGAACGTTGCTGTTGAAAGACAAATTAGAGTTAAAGGTCCGGATGCAGAAAAGTTTACTGACTACGTTATAACTAGAGATGCAACTAAAATCTCACCCATGAGAGCAAGATATGTAATTTTATGTAATGCTTATGGTGGTGTTTTAAATGATCCTATTCTTCTTAGAATTTCAAAAGATGAATTTTGGTTCTCACTATCAGACTCTGATATTGGAATGTATCTTCAAGGTGTTAACGCTGATGGAAGATTTGATTGTACAATTGAAGAAATTGATGTTTGCCCAGTGCAAATTCAAGGACCTAAATCAAAAGCTTTAATGAAGGATCTTATTGGAGATCAAGTGGATCTAGATAACATGCCTTTCTATGGTTTAGCTGAAGCAAAAGTTGGTGGNAGAAGTTGTGTTATTTCACAATCTGGTTTCTCAGGTGAAGCTGGATATGAAATCTACTTAAGAGAAGCAACTAAATANGCTGANGATATGTGGAATGCTGTTCTTGNNGCNGGNAAAAAACATAGCCTAATGGTTATNGCCCCTGCTCACCACAGAAGAATTCAAGCTGGAATTCTTTCTTGGGGACAAGATATGGATCATCAACACAANCCTTTCCAGTGTAACCTTGGTTACCAAGTNTCACTATCTGGCAAAGGTGAGTGGAATAAAAAAGCTGACTATGTTGGAAAAGCTGCATTAGAGAAAATGGGNGCAGATCTTAAGGCTGGTCAAAAACCTTACAAACTTCAGTTAGTAGGTCTTGAGTTGGGCGGAAAACCAATTGAAGAATATGCTCCTGACTTTTGGTTAGTGTCACCTGAGAGTGGTGGAGATCCTGTAGGATTTATCACATCACCTTGGTATCACCCTGAAAAAGGTCAAAATATAGCAATGGGATATGTGCCATTTGATGGAACATTAAATGCTAATGGTTTCCCTAAAGGTAAAGTTGGAACTAAGTACAAAGTTCACTTACCTGCTAAATATTCTGACACACCAGGAACGCCTGTTGATGCTGTGGTAGTGGATATTCCATTTACAGAATCGTTTAACGCAAACACAAGAGAAGTCGTTAAAGGTTAAATTAATTATTTGGGGGAGGTTAATTCTCCCCCACTAATAATGACAAAATCATTCCTAATCGTAATTTGCATAATAATAATAATTGCTTTAATACTCTTTCCACTATTTGTTTCTTACAAAGCTCAGAAAAATAGTAAAAAAAATAAATAATGTTTGGTCAATTTTTAAATATAGTTGTTCGGTCTATTAAATTAGATAAATCTCTTTACAAAGATAATAAGAACTTTGGTGAAGCTGCAATATATTTTGCAGGCCTTATCATGATACTAGACGGGTTAGCAGGAGCTGTTGCAGCAAACACTGTTATTAAAACTGCTGTTGCAATGTCTGGTTTAACTGCCATTCTTACTTGGTTTGTATGGGGACTATTTATTTATGTGATCGGTGTAAAATTATTTCCAGATAAAGATACTAAAGTTTCATTTAAAAAAGTTTTAACAGCTGTTGGGTTTGCTCATGCACCAGGGCTTTTAAGATTTTTTGCTGTAACACCAGATTTAATGATCCCAATTATATTTTTAACTCAGTTCTGGATATTTGCTGGATTAATCATTTCAACAAAACAAGTTTTAAATCTAAAGTCTAATTTTAAATCATTTGGAATAGTCTTTTTAGCTTTTTTAATAATTGCTTTTCTTTCAATATCTTTTGTAATGAGCAAAATGAATGCTTTGCCTATAAGCAATATCAGTTAAATTGGAAATATAGTTTTTGAAAGCTTACAAGAATTACAGGTTTTAAATCCTGTTAAAATTAAATTTTGAGAAACACTCGGGTCTTCTTTTTTACACTCTTCACAAAAATTATCTAATTGAAGAACTTCTTCATCANTATTATCTTGATCATTAAAGTCTTTAGTCATTATCAGTAAGGCCAGCTCCTGCTCCACCTTGTTTTAAGCTTTCATTTTCTTCAACAAACGTTTCTTCTGAAAGCTTATAAAGCTCATTCCATTCTTTTTCTTCAAACGAGTCTCTGTTTTCTAAAATTTTTAAATAAATATTTTCAGCAGATTCGATTATTTCGTTTTTAGTATAATTAGAATAAATATTATTATTAAAGTTTAATAAAAACTCCCTGTCATCCATTTTTAAGAATATTCTTTTACCGATTACCTCAGCTGCTCTACTTACAAATGGTAGGAAAAGTAATGGATATGAGACTTTTTTAAACGTTATCTCATTTAAAGTTTCTAGAGTTTTAATCTGATCTAAAAAATTTACCCCTGCGATTATTGGGCAATANTCATTTTTACNAGCCTCATTGTCTTGCTTTATGATGCTGATATTCTCTAACCTTATTTCTTTTTTTTTCTTAAAAAAACTATTTAAGTTTTTAATTCCAGGCAAACTAAAAATTTCGAGTAGTCTTATATTTTTTCCAATCTCTTCTGCAATCCCCCATGAATATCCTGCAGCTCTACTTGATCTTTTAGAAACTGTATCTATTTCGCTTAATGATCTCATGTTGATTAATTATAAACCCAATGTTCATCATAGTTTTTTAATTGTTCTGGTAGGGGTGCTCCTTGAAACATGCATATTCTTAGCCACTTATCAGAACGTGGATCAAATTTTAATGCTCCAAAAAAAGATAATTTTAGTCTCAACATATCAATAGGCATTATTTCTTGGCCAATAGTATTGTCTTGTATTTCCGAATAAGGAAATTTCTCTACTATAAATGCTCTTCTTACAACGTGTCTTAACTCATTATTGGTTGATAAAAATTTAGCAATAGTCCAACTATTTTTAGTAACCGATAACGATTCATAAAGTTTTTTAATATCTCTTGCAATTGCTAAGGGTTGCTCTAACTCAGCACCCACTTCATCAAATCTATTTGCTAGTCTAGGTTCCTCTTTATTTTTTGAGATAAACCAAAAATTTAAATTATTTTCATCTTTGGTAAAATCTATTGTTAAGATATCTGGATATTTTTTTTCTAAAATTAGCTTTAAGTCTTCTACCGTTCGCTCAGTTGGAATATTGAAATATTTTTCTTCTTCAGAGCTCATTTCTTTAATTAACGGGGACGTTATATCATCATAAGGTTCCATCATCATTGAGACGACATATTCAATGCATTCTTCACAATATTTTTTTTCTAAATACAGATATAATTCGTTAAAGGCATAATCTTGCTCAAAATTAAATTCATTATCTAGATAGACAATAAATTCATTAAGATCTTTCAATAAAGATTTAATCTTATTTATTTGATATTCACTTTCAGTATTCCAAGAAGTGATATTCTTTATTGATTTTTTTAAACATTCTAAAAATAAGTTTTTATCTTTCTCTGATATTGTTTTTATCTCTCTTATTTTTTTTAAAGAAATTTCTCTTGCTGAAATCCAGTTATTTAAAAGAGTTGGATGATTAACAATAAATGGAGCCATTCCAAGACCTGTAGAATTTCCTATTCCTAAACCTTTACAAATATTTATATCAAGATTTACAGCTTTTTTTGGATTCTTACTTTTTGCAACGTGATTAACTTGATCAAAAGTAAATTGTCTTACCAGATAAACCAACATCATTTCCAATCTAAATGGACCATATATTTCTTCTCGGTCTTTAATTCTAAATCTGTCTGCTAAGCCAAATTTACCTGACCCATAAACTGCTGTGGTTCTATATAAATAACCAACACTAGTTAACAAATCATTATCAGGCTGCTTACCTTCGCTTAAACATTCAACCACATGATTGAAAACTCTTACTGATTTATTAGCTCTTGAAAGAGTTAATTCTTTATAAGAAAGTCTGCCAAATTCTTGTTTTGGTACTTCGTTTTTTAATCTTTCAATATCTTGTTTTTTTGGAACACCATCAAAAAGTGTGAAGGCTGCATCCCATTTGGTAGCTATAACTCTATCTGATCTTTCATTATCATCTAATTCATTTGCAAAACAAATTAATGAATACACTCTATTTTTTTTCTTAAATGAATAAACTGCAGTACCATAACCATGTTCGTTTAATTCAAATAAATCTCTTTTGTAATCCCAATCCTTAAACTCTTTTAAAAAACTTCTTAAAAATGAAAGTTTAGATTGATGAAAAGACCCAAGTCTTGATAGCTTCATTACTACATTGGGATCTCTTAAAGAAATATTCATTGATTCATTTCTTTGTAAAAATTGTACCAGTTGTTTCCAAGAATTCCATTTACTTCACTTTCTGAAAAACCAACTTTTTTAAGTCCTATCTCTAAGTTTTCAAATCCTCTTGCATCTAAAAACCAATCAGGTTGTTTTGGAAAACCAGGTTTGTTTTTAGACCCTTCTCCATAATTTTTGCTTTTAGTCCAAGTACCATTTCTCATCCACTCAACAATAGTATCTGGTTGGTTTAAACAAAGATCTGAACCTATTCCAATTTTTTCAACTCCCATAATCTCAGCAGTCTTAGCTGTCATTTCACAAAAGCTTTCCAAAGAACAATCTGTTCCATCTTTTAAATGATGAGGATATAAAGATAGACCCAACATTCCTTTGTGTTTGGATAAAATTTTTAATAGTTCGTTTGATTTGTTTCTCTTAGCTGGGTGCCAAAATGATGGATTTGCATGAGTTATTGCAATTGGTTTTTCACTTATCTCAATTGCATCAATTGTACTTTTTTCTGCTGAATGAGACATGTCTATTACAAGACCTAATCTATTCATCTCTTTAATTACCTCTTTACCAAAATTAGTAACCCCACTATCTATTGCTTCATAACATCCCGTCGCTAGTAAGGACTGATTATTATAAGTAAGCTGCATAAACCTACATCCTAAATCATAAACTTTTTCAACCAATCCAATATCATCTTCTATAGGTGAACAATTTTGAAAACCAAAAAAAACTGCAGTTTTATTTTCAGATTTAGCTTTTTCAATATCTTTAAAACTTTTACCGTGAAAAATTAAGTCGGAATTTTCTGAAAAGTGATTTTCCCAATTTTTTAATACCGTTTTTAGCTCATCAAAATCTTCGTGGTAAACAATAGTTACATGGATTGCATCCAGTCCTGCTTGTTTATTGATCTGAAAAATTTCTCTAGACCAGTTACAATATTGTAAATTATCAATTTTAAAATTCATTGTGATCTTCTTTGTTTTAAAGAATACCAATAAGATAGATAAATTCTATTAATTTTATTGAAATTTTAGGCTTAATTTGAAATAACAATTTACGTTAGAATAAAATTACAACAAATGGCTAAAAATAAATTAAACAAAGTATCAATTGTTATGGGTAGTCAATCTGACTACAAAACCATGACATTTTGTCAAAATATTCTTAAAAAATTAAACATAAAATTTGAAACAAAAATAATATCAGCTCATAGAACCCCTAAAAGAATGTATGAATTTGCTATTAATGCTGAAAAAAATGGTATTGCAGTAATTATTGCTGGAGCTGGTGGATCTGCACATTTACCAGGAATGATTTCAGCCCTTACTTCTCTACCGGTACTAGGTGTTCCAATTGAAAGTAAAAAGCTGAAAGGTCTTGATAGTCTTCTATCCATTGCACAAATGCCAAAAGGAATACCTGTTGGAACATTAGCAATTGGAGAAGATGGTGCAATTAATGCTGCCTTATTAGCTGCATCTATTATTGGTCTTAGTGATTTAACTGTTAAGAGAAAATTAAATCAGTTTCGTTTAAATCAAAGCAAATCTGTTAAAAAAAAACCCAAATAGTTGTAAAATATGTCTAAACCAATTCTTGGAATTATAGGGGGAGGTCAGTTAGGTAGTATGCTTGCTATTGCTGCAAATAAACTTGAAATTAAAACAGTTATTTTTTGCAATGATATTGATGCTCCTGCCCAAAATTTTTCTAATGATTTTGTACAAGGTGAATATAATGATAAAAACAAGATTAATGAGTTTTTGAGTAAAGTTGATGTTGTAACTTATGAATTTGAAAATATTCCCTATGAAACATTAAATGAAATTAATAAAATAAAACCTGTTTTACCAAAACCTTCTGTAAATAGAATAATTCAGCATAGATTAGCAGAAAAAGATTTTATCAATAATCTAAATATAAGAACTACAAGATATGTATCTATTGAAAAAAAATCTGAAATAGATTCTGTTGAAGATTTATTACCTGGTATACTCAAAACTACTACATTAGGATATGATGGCAAAGGTCAACACCCTATTAACAGTTTAGAAAATTTAGACTCAATTGATGTTGATTATTCAAAAGGTTATATTTTAGAAAAATTAGTAAAATTAAAAAAAGAAATTTCAATAATCATTACTAGGTTTGATATTCAAAAATATGAAATTTATGAACCCATTGAAAATGAACATGAAGATCAAATCTTAAGAAATTCTAAAATTCCAGCAGAGATTAGTGATAAAATATTAGAACAATCAAAACTATGGGCTACAACAATTGCAGAAGAATTAAAATATGTTGGAACTTTGTGTGTTGAGTTTTTCATTGACAGGAATGATAACCTTTATGTAAATGAAATTGCACCAAGAGTTCATAACTCAGGGCATCTAACAATTAATGCGTATAATGTAAGTCAATTTGAAAATCATGTAAGAGCAGTTTGTAAACTAGAGCAAATACCTCTTAAAAAAATATCCAATGCAATGATGACAAATATAATTGGAGATCAAATTACTAATTACAGAAATAAAGAACACAATGAAAATGAATTTTTCTTTGATTATCTTAAAAAAGAAATTAAACCAAAAAGAAAAATGGGGCACCTAACAACTCTTCTTAAGTAGATATTACTCATATGCTAAAATCAATCGAAGGAAATTTTGATAATCCAGAAGTTCATGAGCTACTTATAAAGCATTTCATTGAGTTAAGATCTGTGTCACCTGAAGGTAGTGCTCACGTACTTGATATAGCTGGATTAAAAGATCCAACTATTAAATTTTGGAGCCTGTGGGAAGAAAATGACCTAATGGGAAGTGGTGCATTAAAATTCCTAGATAAAGAACATGGTGAGTTTAAATCTATAAGAGTTAGTGACAACTTTAGAGGTAAAGGAAATGGTACAAAAGTCATAAATCATCTAATTAATGAGGCAAAAAAACTTAATATTAAAAGATTGAGTTTAGAAACAGGTGCTGGTGAGTTCTTTTTAAATGCCAGAAAACTATTTAGTAAGTGTGGTTTTAAGCCCTGCGAGCCCTTCTCTCATTATAAAAAAGATATCAACTCTATTTATATGACCATGCTAATAAGCAACAAATAAGTCTTTAATTATTTATTCTTTTAAATTTAGTTGACAAAACCTCAATAAATCTAAACAAAGCGTGAATTACTTAATTATAAGTAATAAAAGTAACACAATAAAAAGTAAGAAGATAAATATGAGTCTACAAGGAAAAGTAAAATGGTTCAATCCAACTAAAGGTTTTGGTTTTATTGAAAGAGAAGATAAAGAAAAAGATGTATTCGTTCACGTTTCAGCTGTTAGAGATGCTGGTATGAACGGTTTAGATGAAGGTCAAGCTTTGACTTTTGAAGTTGAAGATGGTCCAAAAGGTCCTTCAGCGGTAAATTTAAAAACTGCATAATATTCACACTTTCTATTGGCTGCGATTTTTTAATTAAATTAATTTTTTAATTATTTAGCTAAATATTTCAGCCAATACCAATCAGTTTTTTTTAAGAAATTCACTCACTATTGTATTAAATTCATCTGGCTTCTCTAAATGGACATTGTGAGAGCAGCCATTAACTATTCTAAGTTCACTATTTATAATATTTTCTTTTAAAGTTTCTACTTGGTTGAAGTTATAGGCTTTGTCTTGATCTCCCCAAATTATCAAAGTTTCATTCTTAATATTTTTTAAATTTTCAATACCACTCCAATTTTTCATAGCAACAAGAGCATTGTCCGCCGCCTCTAAAGAAGTTTGTTTACCCGCTTCTTCACATAAATAAAAATATTTAGATTTATCCTCTTCAATGAACCATGTTTTTGCAATTCTATAAGCTGTATTATCCAGTCCATTAGTTTTTAGTTTGTCTCTAGAAGCATCTATGGTTTCAAATCTGCCAGGTATATTTCCTCTTGGTCCTGTACCATAACAAATTAACTTTAATATTTTTTCACCTGCTAACTTTGCCATTTCTTGCACAATCATGCCACCCATTGAGTGACCTAATAAATAAAAACGTTCTATTTTCTTTTTTTCTAAACTTGTCAATATAGATTTAGCCATACCTTCAATTGAATTATATGAGTTAACTTTATTACTTTTTCCAAAACCNGGTAATGCTGGTGCCAAAACTCTAAAATTCTTTTTAAAAAAGTCAGTTTGNAAAGTCCACATCTCAGANGATCCTAAAAAACCATGCACTAACACTAGTGGAGTGCCACTTCCCATATCTTCAATAAATATATCTTGCATATTTATATTTTATTAATAATCATCGAATATAACAATTTAATAATAAGTAACTAACAAGTATGACAAATAGAAAAATAACTGACCTTTATGATGTTGAATTCACTCCATTTGATAATTATGGGGTTGTTGTGCCTGGAATGAGTTGGCATAAAATTAGNTATAATAAAGAAAATGGTGGTAATGGNACTTATCTTTTAAANATGGAACCAAATGCNAAAAGTTTGCCCCATGTNCATACAGGCTTTGAGGAATTTTTGATGTTAGAAGGTGAATTAACTGATCCAGATAATAAAGTTTTTAAAAAAGGTGATTTTGTTACTTTTGAACCAGGCTCTACACACTCGTCCTTTACTAAAGATGGTTGCTTAATTTTAGTTTTTATGAGAGGTATCAACAAACCTCTTTAAGGAATTATTAAATAAATTTAATAGAAAATATATATTTATGATTGGAATTTTAGGCGGAATGGGAACTCAAGCGGGACTTGATTTTTGCAATAAACTCGCAATGTTAAATAGAGGAAAAAGTGATCAAGAATACCCTTTATTCATGCTTTATAACAAATCAAATATTCCTGGAAGACCAGAATCTATTGGTGTTCAAACTAAATCATTATCTACAATTCCAAGAAACTCAAAAAATACAAAAAAATATAATAGAGTTTTAAAAAGTTTGTTAGATGGATGTAAATCATTAGAAAAAAGTGGGTGCAAATTTATTGTTATACCCTGTAACACTGCACACTATTGGTATGAAGATTTAAAGAAAAAAATCAAGATACCGATCATTAACATGCCTAAAGAAGTTTTTATACAAACAAAAAAAAGTTGTAAAAAAAATTCTAAAATTGGACTTCTTGCAACAGAGGGAACTTTAAAAACTGAGATTTATGATAAAATTTTTAAAAAGGATTATGTATTGATTAAACCTTTAAGTAATTTACAAACAAGTTCAGTAAACAAAACAATCAAACATGTAAAAATGGGCAATATAAAACTAGCAGAAAAAACTATTAAGCCTGCAATTAAATATTTAATCAAACAAAAATGTAAAAAAATAATACTTGGCTGCACTGAGATACCTATTGCAATTTTTGCNTATAAATCTTTACAAAATGCTAAAGTTTCAAAATTGTACCTTGATCCTAATTTAATATTAGCCAACTCCTGTATGGCAAAATATAAAAAATAGATAATGAATATAAAAGTCAAAAAACCATATGTTATATATATGGCTGAAATTATTTACTCCTACGTTTCTATTGAAAAAAATAAAGATCCAGAGCTTGATGTAAAACAAGCTATTAATAAATTCATGGAAACTAATGAATTTATAAAATTAAGCACTGGTGCATTACACGACGAATGGTTTGGTGAATTAAAAAAAAATGAGTATCTAGACAAAGATACTGGAAATAAAATACCAGATGAAACCATTAAACTTTTAGAAATTCAAAAAGATATGACTATTAAAAATTTAATTAAAATTCCTAAACTTTACGAGACTGAAAACAATACTCTCATCGAAGCATCAAATAGAGCACAACAATTTTTATGGCGTATGTGTGAAAGTTATGAACTGTGGTGTAAAGAAACTGGGCAATCAGAGCAGCTATTATTGGGTATTACTGATTAGCTAATTGAATAATTTTACTTGTTTTTTCTATTCTACTTTTTACTAAAGCAAAAAACTCTTCTTGCTTTCTTCTTCTTCAACTTTTAATTTTTTATCATCTACAAAGCTTTTAATATTTTCAGTAGGAGACTTACCGGTAATTTCTTTAACTGCTTGATTAGAACCATATGAAAGGCCAGCTTGATAGATATTACCAGAGCTAGCTAATGTATAAGCAGGTCCTAATAAGGCTGTACTTTGCACACAACCATTAAGAAAAAATAGCAAAAATAATCCAGCAAATATCTTTTTTAAAATCATTATACTCCCTCTTAATCCTAAGTATTTAAAAGCACAACTCAAGAGAGAAAGTGTTCATTTTGGATATTAATCTCTAATATTGGTATAAAATATAGCCTATAACCTTGGTATGGTTAAAATTTTTCCATTCATTTTTATTGTTTTATGGTCCTCAGCTTTTGTGACAACAAAACCAATAATAGATAACAGTGATCCCTTTGCGGCATTGGCATTTAGATTTTTTGTGGTAGCTTTTGGTTTCTATATTTATTCAATTTATACAAAACAAAAAATTTTAACAAATTTAAG
>JGI26083J51738_10000788_pt1 | contig 17137 bp, 29 predicted proteins | sample SaaInl85LU_5_DNA_FD_51738 | JGI IMG/M metagenome (IMG submission 51738)
TTCCCGTTCTTATTCAGGTTCGCGTTCCTGTTGAGGTTCCCGTTCCTATTCAGGTTCCCGTTCCTGTTGAGGTTCCCGTTCCTGTTGAGGTTCGCGTTCCTATTCAGGTTCGCGTTCCTGTTGAGGTTCGCGTTCCTATTGGTACTTTCGGTGTTGAAATTACTCACGATGACTTCCCGTTTATTGTGTAACTGAATTGGTTCTCGAATATTCAATCCTTTGAGTCTACGCCCTATAGCATTTTTCAATTCCGAAATAGTTTTATCAACCTCTGATAACCCAGTCTTTCTCGCGATTCGTTTTATTTCCGTAGATTTCACTGACGAACTAAATAATAATTCATAATCCCTTTGGGTGAGAGGAGATTTACTATCCAGCATATACTTTTTATCGCGACTGAGGACGAGGGGTGGCAGAGGTAGCTTGTCGTCTTTCGCATCTATACTCAGTTGGCATAACTTTGCCCTGGGTATCTTCACACTCTGACCTGTGTGAAGTTTTATAAAGTTTCTTATATTCTCTGTGTCAATATCGGGGTCACACGCATCCATATTGTTATAATCTCATAAAAAAATATAACATATGGGGTGGTGTTAAGTATTCATGCCCATTATAAACAGACGAAGTTTATGTTCATAAGGCATCGTAAAGTTATATATATCTATATCATTCGTATCTATTTCCTTGACTGTACCTAATTTCATAATATTAGTATCAGGTAATTTCAGGGCTGTCGTAGTAATTGCTTGTATAAACTGTTTCAGATTTGTAATCTTTTCAAAAAATATCTCCTTCAACTTTAATTTTATACAAAATATCTTGTCAGCTTTCTTGTCTAAAAAGGGAGTCACCGGAATTAACTCTCTCGTACATCCATCCATATAAAACATGTCCATGTGTTTAACAGGTGGAAATAACAGGGGTATAGCTATACTCATGCACACCGCGTCGACGACTTTCATGTCCGGGTGGGAGTCAACTGAAAAGTATTCTGTTCTACATCTATTGAGACAGTACGAAGATATATACACCTTTTTTTGTAGTTCAGAGAATGTGGGGTCACATCCATAGCATTTAACGAGTATTTCACGAACAGGTTTCATGTCTATGAGGCCATAATTTTTAACGAGGCATTTAATTTTAAACTTTGTCAGATTTTCGAAATCTACAGATAAAAGTCTATCGAGAATCTCAGGTAATGGTATATCTAAAGCTAAAGCTACTCCTATTACAGCTCCTGCTGAAGAGCCCGAAATTTCTTTTATATTTTTCAACTCTTTTTCATACTTCGTTATACAACCTATGAGCGAAAATATCCCCATGGATGCTGGACCCAATACGAGGTATTCCATTTAATAAAACTGAGGAAATTGCTTTCGTAAAAGAGCGAACACGACGGCGTAGACGACAGTGTGTGCGATGACAGCCGACTGACTGGTCTCCCCTGACGTAAACACACCACCCTTACCCGGAGGGAGGGTGAGGAGCATACCCGGGCTGAGAGTCATGAAAAGGATCGTCGTCACGAGAATATCTGTCTTGGTCAACACGATACCCATAGCCCTGGCGACGATAGAGTACACGAGGAAAAATACGAGACCGTGGAAAAACACGGACATACGATCCGTGCTCATGTTTTTAAAGGAAAGTTTAGTTCCATCCGTTTTCAGAAACATACCCGGGCTGAGCACAAGAAAAAGAGCGGAGGGGACGGCAACTTTCGGAGACGTAATCATTTATTCTATTGCAACATTATTATCACGCGACTAGCATGATATCTTCGCAAAAGCAAACAAAGTTTCCAAACGCGACACCTCTCATCATCTCCTCGTGAAGACCGTTGGCATTCACGATTCGCCTGACGTTTTGCCACACGTGGAAGAGTCGTGGGTTCTCCACCCTGGTCTCGATGGGGTCATGCTCCGTGTAACAAAATCGTGAAAAGTCATTCAGAGTCCCCTGGTGCGTAATGTGCGCGTCGTAAAACAGTGTGCGCATTGTGTTCCACATCATGCGAAGAACGTCATCGTATTGCAATTCCCAATCTTCGAATGATAGCGGAGTCGTGTCCTGGTCATCGTCGTCGCTCATGTACGCCTCGGTCCCAACCGTGGCTTCCCATACGTACTGATTCCAAACCATTATTTCTTGAGTCCAGTGAGTGAAAGGGTAGAGGATTCCTTGGTTGGTAGATTCTCGAGTATAACCTTTAATGCAGTTTCCGTCTGCTCTTCGTTACCNTCGAAGAATCGAATGAGACCCTCCTTCACTGAGGCTTTATTAAGGCCACCCTTCCTGACACTTTTCTTCACAGAGATTTTACCCTTCTTGAGATTGATGACGTCGAGGCCGTTGTCGATCATCATTTTTTTGATTCGTGACTTAAGTGCCTTTTCTGCGTCTGTGAGTATTTTAATATCCGCTCGAGCTTCTGTAATCTGCTTGTTGAGTTCAACCAGTTTAGAGACGCTGTTCGTGAGATCTTCACTCGACATTATATGTATATAAAGAGTGTTTACCTTTAAGTTGTTTATATAAGGGGGCGCTGCATTAAATCAGGGGCGATTGTGGAGTTGTTCCACATGAACGGTTCTTTAGGATTGGGAGGCTCGGCGCGGATCTGCTGATTGGCGTTACGAAGGGTGCCGCCGATACTCTCTGGGAAACCAATCTGNCTGCGGGGCTCGAGAAAGTTCTGACCCGCGAGAATATCCTCGGGGGCAAACTGACCGAAATCCTCCTGGGATGCAACCTCACGGGGAAGAAGAGAGGAGGCGAGACCAGTACCAGCCTTCATCTCACACTGGGAAACGTCGGCTCCCACGGGGGATGGACCCGCCGTACCTGTGGGGGCGTACATACTCTCGTGGACGGAGTACATAGACTTTCGCTTACCGGGCTGACAGAGCATGTAAATCACGACGACCACCGCGAGAGCAATAGCAACCTGGCGCGCGGAAATCTTTTTAAACATATTCATCTTTATATACTATGTATAATTTTTTTTTACTCGTCATCCTCAAACATATAATCGGCTGGATAAGTCTCATCGAACTTTTCCTCCGGAGGAGGGTGTACCTTGACCTGGACAATATTCCAGCTGGGGCCAAACGCCTTTTTAGCAAACCACAACCCAGAAAACTCTAGGATGATCGAACAGGTGTCACCTGGCTTGATGGTATCAAACCCAATCTGGACCTTATCGGAATTGAAGACTTTCGTTTCTGGGATATACTCTGCTGAAATAGTATCTTCCCTGGTGTACGCCGAACGAAGCGTCTTCTCGGCGAGATTTTTACCAAACCACTCCTTACTATTCTCTATGGCGCTCTGAATGTTCATTTCATGGACAGCATCAATCTTTTCAGAGTTGGTTTCAAACACGAGATCGTCCGTCACTTCCGTGATGGTGACATCATTCACTTGAATAAAATACTTCTTGCGATCATCGGTGAAAACGCGAACATGGTACATGCCATCATCCCCCTTGGTAAGATTGTCATAAATCATCTTGTATACAGTACTTACGTGTTAATTCTTTAAACCAACAAATGGTATATTAGCAGCTCGTTTGAGTAATGGTTTAGGAACCCAACCATCTCTTCGTGGCCTGAAACCATAAAGCGTTTCCTGTGTATTCACGGTGTTCGGAAAAGACTGCTCTGCCGTGGGTCTCATTTCAAATTCATTTTTAATGTACTCTTCTGAATTATTCTTCTTCCACGATAATGAATCCATATTAAATCGTTGATTCCCCGAAGACTTTTCAAATCCATTGATCTTCGTGTTGGGTAACACTGGATTAACACCAACGACAATTTGTTTAGATAATCGTACTTTGGATGGTTTAGTCGTAAAGTTTGCATATTTATGAGGGTCTATACGAGCAGCCCTCTTCAAGCTGGGATTTTTAGATTTAAGAACTCTCTTCTTACCTACTGATATTTTCGGTTGGACTTTTGTGAATATCTTATCGATGGTATCATTTGAAGTTACACGAACTTTAAACAGTTTGGCGAGTTTCAAGAGACGTTGGCGGTCCTTTTCTTTCTTCTCTGGTCTGAGTTTAAGTTTATGCATCAAATAAATATCTTCGATTAAAAACTCCTTACTAGCGACGATGATGTTATTATTCAGTTTCACCCGACCAGTTTCCGTGTCTCTGTAGCTGACTCCTCTCCTGGACACACTCTTTACCACCCCGTATCCAAACTCTTTAGGTCTCATGAAAGGTATGTCGAGTATACCACCTACTGAAAAGTCTTCTATCTTTCCCGTGGCTATGGAAAAGTATCGTAGTTTTAAATCTAGAGCGAATAATTCAACATCTATGAATATATCACCCACCGAGGGTTTTTTATCGTTACTTGATTTTTTCTTTTTTAACAATGTGTACCTTCTGGTGACGTAAGGTCCACTTTTCTTGAACCCCACCCCTAAAAACTTGAATATAGGATGTGACCTCGAAAGTATTCTTTTCTTCACCCTCTTGTTGAGTTTCTTGGCAATCTGCCCCAATTTATCCCACAAAATAAGTTTCACCGCTTGAAGTTTACCAAAATACTTTCTATCACTCGCCATTCTGGGAACAAATTTGGCATCGATATCACTCGTGATGATACGATCCTTGTAATCCATGTACATGTTGAACGCTTCCCCACCACTCACGATGAGGTCCCCCATGTTTTTCAAAAATACCGTGAGCTCTCCGATAGTGTCCAGTATAATATCTCGTATCGAATCGGTGACTAGAACGTACACCAACTTTTCAAATTGTTCGTTTGGATGCTGCCGGTGTACACGGTTTCTAAACCTTTTCACATCATTCTTCTGAAAATATTTCTTCAAAAGTGGGTCCCTGAAAAAAAAGTGGGATTCAAGAAACCTGTTTATCACAGGTTTTGAATAACTTTTTTCATCCATTTATATATGTATATAATATTATCTTGTCGCGTCATTTATTTACAAATTAAAAACTAGGTTTCATATAATGAACATTCCACCGAGTGTCATACGCGCTGTGCAAAACAAAGACATCCCACAATCCCAGAAGCTGTTAGCCTTCATGATGTTCATGCCCAGTGTAAAAGCTGAAGATGCATACAATGATGCGTACATGTACAACACAGAGATTGGTGTGCAGATACAACATCTCATCGACGAAAAGAAGATTACACTCGGTAAGTTTGACGAGAATTTTAAACTTGCCATCTTATAATATGAATTGTGACGTGTGTAGGTGTTACGCCGATGAAACATTCGGGGATCCGAGACGGGATCAGGCCTGTGGAATGAAACACGGTGGGTACATCGTCCCGTGCGAAAAAGGGTGCTGTCACGGTGGGTGCCCTGGACAAAACCCAGATACCCCACCCGCTGAGCCCTACGGGTTTGGTAAAATGCAAGACATGCGAATATACATAAGAGCCATACTGAGTATATTCGCTCTATCGTTCATACTACTATACTTAAAGATATGGGGCCTATAGAAGGTATAATGTCTACCGAAACTATTCTTTCCGAACTCGCTGCCATCCAGAAGGAGCTCAAGGCGCTCAGCAAGATTGTCCGAAAGATTAAGGCTACCCAAGATGATCCCACTGGTGAGAAGTCTGCCAGCCGCGCGAAGAACAATGGGTTCAACCGTGAGCAGAAGATTTCTGAAAAGCTTCGTGAGTTCCTCGGTCTCCCGGAGGGTCAGTTGGTCTCCCGCAGTTCGGTCACGCGTGCCATCAACAAGTACGTGAAGGACAACGGGCTCAAGCACCCAGACAACGGTCGAGTGCTCGTGCTCGACAAGAAGCTTCGCGACCTCCTCGAGCCTCCCGCGGATGTCCAGGTGACTTTCCTCAATCTTCAGAAGTACCTCAGCCCCCATTACACGAAGGTTGATGCTTAAAAAATAAAATACTATTATATAAAAATGATTATCGATAGGGCATCTCTCGAAAACCTTGTTGGTACAAAGATATCTGATATAGATTTGTACCAAAAAGCATTTACACACAAATCAGCAATCAAAGAAAATGAAAACTTGAAGGGGTCTTTCGAAACGTTAGAGTTTATAGGTGATTCTGTACTAGGGTTTGTCATCACAAAGTTCCTGTATGACAAATTTGAAAATAGACAGGAGGGTTTTTTGACCAAAGCTCGCACGAAACTCGTGAGAGGGGAAACGCTCGCATGCATAGCCTCAAAACTTGAATTGTATAAGTGGGTCCAGATGGATGAGAAAGGTATGCGTAACGAATGGAACCGTAATCCAAAGATTTTAGAGGATGCATTTGAAGCCCTTGTGGGTGCCATATATATGGATTTGGGACTCCTTCACGCCAAAGAGTTTATTTTACGCATATACAATGACCCAACCTTCGTGAATCTTGATTCTATCATGGTGGATGATAACTTCAAGGATCATCTCATGCGTTATTGTCAGTCCAACAGACTCAGTTTACCAGTGTACTCCATATTGAGACATGAGGGTGGTATGTTTTACATTGCCGCGTTCGTCGATAACGTCTGTGTGGGCCAAGGGTATGCAAAAAATAAAAAATTAGCAGAACAATACGCTGCGAAAGCATTCTTCTATCCACCAGTAATACCAATGAGCTTAAACACACCGGGGGTACAATATTAAATGCATGAAGGTGTAAAGAAACTCATCGAGCGTGAATACGCTGCACAGCGTTCACAAGAATGGCTCGAACTCCGTGGAAACATGCTGACTGCCAGTGACGTAGCTTCCGCCATAGGTGAGAATAAATATGAATCACCCAACGCACTCTTGTTAAAAAAGTGTGGGTACAACAAGTTTACTGGTAACGCGGCGACGGAACATGGAAATAAATACGAGGATGAGGCACGTGTTCTTTATGAACAAAGATATAATGAAGTTGTTCATGAGATTGGGTTGTGCCCTCATCCCAAATATCCGTGGTTGGGTGGAAGTCCAGATGGTGTCAGCGAATCCGGGAAACTCATCGAGATTAAATGTCCCATGTCCCGTGTCATCACGCCAGAAGTACCCGCTCATTACATGCCCCAGCTTCAATTATGTATGGAAATCTTAGACCTCGAAGAGTGTGACTTTATCCAATANAAGGCTGCAGATTTCAATTGGCCCAGGCCGGAAGAGTTTGTCGTCACGAGGGTTCCCAGGGATCGTGGATGGTTCGAAAAGTATTTTCCGGTGATGGAGGCGTTTTGGCAAAAAGTTTTGTATCACAGAGAACATGGNATCGAGCCCCCGAAGACGAGAAAACCGAGGACACCTAAAGAATTACCCCCACAGGTATGTGAGATTACGTCCGATTCGGACGATAATTATTTCGTAGAAGATTAAAATATGAGTATCGTAAGATTCTCTACTGTCATAATCAGGAAAACAGTTCATGTCAGGAAACGTAAAATGTTCACGTTACCAACAAAAGTAATACCATATATAGTAGATTTGTCAGACAAGAATAATTGTACATTAGACCATTTGTATTCTATGTGCACTACGATGATGGAAACGGAGATGGCCACAATCGGTGTGCAGGTGGTGTTGGTAATTTTAAGTTTAGGTAAATATAAACCTAAGTCGAAGTAATANTTTCAGATAAACAAGTCAGAATGAAGTACACACTCAANGGTACCCTCTACGCACCCTATCAAGTTGATGGGGTTAAATGGATGCTTGGGATGGAGAATCAAAAAGAAGGTCCGAAGGGTGGCTTTCTCTGTGATGAGATGGGACTCGGAAAGACAATTCAGATTATCGCGACCATTCTTGGGAACCCCAAAAACAATACACTCATTGTGGTTCCCAAAACTATCGTGACTCAGTGGTCCAAAGAACTCAAGAAGTTTGCACCAGGACTCAGTGTTCTCGTGTATGACGGTCCAAAAAGAACAAATGAAAAACAAGACCTACTTGCACACGATGTTGTCATATGTCCCTATAGTGTGACATACAGTAAGACGTCCATTCTTGGAATGATACACTGGGACCGCATCGTCCTCGACGAAGCCCATGAAATACGAAACAGACAGACGAGAACTTTCAAGTGTCTGAATGCATTCAGGTCCTCCATAAGATGGCTCGTGACTGGTACACCCGTTTTCAATTCAATGGAGGATTTTGTCACCCTTTGTGCATTTCTTGGCCTCTCCAAGAATGTTGTGCAAGGTATGCACAAACAAATCAAGGATATCTACATCTTGCGACGCACGAAAGCTGACAGTTCACTGGACCTTCCCTACTGCCATTTTGAAAACGTAGAACTCGACATGTACCCAGAAGAGCAATCATTGTACGAGTGTGCTTTCATGGAGGCTCAGGACACCATCAAACACATCATGAGTACGACAGTCTCCGTAGAGGCGAGAAATATGCACATTCTCGAGTGTCTATTACGTGTTCGGCAACTCATGATTTGGCCCCAATTGTATCTCGACGGTGTGTCGAAAAAACTCGACCAACCCCCACAAATATGGAAGCACAAGACACACAAGATGGATAAACTTTTCATGCACATCAACAGTCACCCAGACGAAAAGGCGGTTGTGTTTTGTCAGTTTAAGGGTGAGATGGATTACATTGAAAAGACCCTCATGTGCACTGTATTTCGCATCGATGGGAGTGTCGAGAAGGATGAAAGAAATAGACGAATCGAACTCTTTTCGGCTGCTCCATCCAACAGTGTACTCATCGTTCAGATTAAATGTGGTGGTCAGGGTCTCAATATTCAGTGTGCCACCAGGGTGTACATCATATCTCCCTCATGGAATCCCTCCACTGAACTCCAGGCCATCGGAAGGTGCCATAGGTCAGGGCAGACTAAAGAGGTGTATGTGAAGAAGCTCGTCTATAACGACACCCAAAGATTTAGGAGCGTCGAGTTGGCCATGATGTCTCTTCAGGGTCACAAATCGGTCTTGTGCGCCGATGTTCTCAACGACAAGAGGATCGAATTTCAAATTCCCATGAAGCAGGAGAAGTCCATCGACGCCATCCGAAAAATTTTCCGATGATACTATAAATGATTAAAGAGGGAACACGCGCTCAGGTTTTCCACGGTACCGCTGAAAGGACTGCAGGTGGTCTCACGAAGTCTGATCTCACACAGGGAAAGGATGGTAGGATAAAGAGCAAGGCTGCCGTCGAGGCTGCCATTCGCCGCATGAAGGAAGAGGGAAATAAGAGCATGGTCAAGGTGTTTAAAGCGAAGAAGGGAACCTTCGAGAAGCAGCCCAGGGCGGGGACTGCCGAACACAAGAAGCTCGTAAAAAAAATGAAGAAGTAAAATAAATGACGCTCGCCAAGTGGGACGATGCTGTGAGAATTGCAAAAATAAAAATGAACGACGATCCTAATAGTTTCACCGTGTTGAAGGGAAAACTATTGAAAGAGGCCCAGATGATTTATCAGTTATTATTAGCAGACGAGAGAGTTACAAAATAAATTGAAAACCCTTGAGTTGTTGTGGTTCATATACAACAAGTTGATGAAGTTTCCAAGTGACACCAAACTTCTTATTCAAGAAATACACACTGTTCATCTCTACGATGGCAATCCCCGAATTTCTTGCGTATAGTTTATCCTTTACATCAGTTTTAATGACATTTTTTTCACTATCAAAAATACCAGGTTTTAAATCCCCATCCATCGTCGTATCAACGCGCACGCGAAACTTGGGTTCACGATCAGTTGAAGTTTTAATATTTGAATTGAACATTGGTAACAATTCATCGACACTCATAGACTTTCCAAAGATTTTAGGACTCTGTTTATGAATAGCCTCTACTATGGCAGCTTCAGCCTTTTGTAATGTTTCATAAAAATGTTTCACATAGTTGTTCTCTTCGTCATAACCCTTCATAGAAAAGTCGATGTTCCATTTGGTGGCACCTACCGCCGGGGTAAACCCAGATATACCGAAAGGCATGTATAGACGAGGTGTTTGAATACGCATAGGTTTTCCATCTTTGGTACTCAGTGAAATCTTGCGACCGTCGTACTCTGAGATTTCAAGTGTATCGAGGAGGGTGTGAAACTTTGCCATTTCTCTGTATTATTAAGTATTCAAAACTTTAAGCTGAACAAGCGGTACAATCAGCCTCGAGACTAAATTGAATGGGTCTTGCCTTCGCTTTACTTCTCAAATAATACATCCCAGTTTTCAACCCCGACTTCCATGCATACATGTGCATAGATGAAAGCTTGGACAATGTGGGACTTTCGACGAAAAGATTCATGCTCTGACTCTGGTCGACAAACACACCACGATCAGCAGCCATATCGATTATAACCTTCTGACTGATTTCCCATACAGTTTTATAAATCTCTTTGATATCATCAGGAATATCCGTGATATTCTGTACCGAACCACCAGATTTAATCATGAGGTCCTTCATTTCCTTCGACCAAAGACCGAGAGCCTGGAGGTCCTTCACGAGGTGCTTATTGACAACAACAAACTCTCCGGCGAGGGTTCGGCGAAGATAGATATTTGTCGTGTACGGCTCGAAACATTCATTGTTCCCCAGAATCTGTGATGTACTCGCGGTGGGCATGGGTGCCAAGAGGAGACTGTTCCTCACACCCTTCTTTACACGTTCGCGCATGGATTCCCAGTCGTACAATCCACTGAACCGAGGCTTTCGGTCCCACATGTCAAACTGAAGAATACCCTGACTCACCGGGGATCCCTCGAAAGTATCATAGGCCCCGTCAACCTCTGCGAGTTCACAACTCGCCTCGAGACTCGCGTGATACATAGTCTCGAAAATGTGTGCGTTGAGATCTCGAGACTTTTCACACCCAAAGGGGAGGCCACACATGATGAAGACGTCAGCGAGCCCCTGGACCCCGATACCAATGGGCCTGTGTCGCATATTTGAACGTTTCGCCGTCTCTGTAGGGTAAAAGTTGCGATCTATGACCTTGTTGAGATTTTTGGTAATCATCTTGGTGACTGCATGAAGTTTTTCGTGATTGAATGCCTTCGTCTTCCTGTCAACAAATGTTGGAAGAGCGATGGAGGAGAGATTGCACACGGCGGTCTCCTTGGGGTCTGAGTATTCAATAATTTCCGAACACAAATTTGAACTCTTGATGATTCCGAGATTCTTCTGGTTGGACTTTTTATTACACGCATCCTTGTACAACATGTAAGGGGTACCCGTTTCACTCTGAGACTTGATGATCGCCCTCCATATGTCTACAGCGGGGATGGTGGCATCCGCGAGTCCTTCGCGTTCATACTTTTCGTAAAGCGTCTCAAACTCGTCTCCGTATACATCCGAAAGACCCTTCGCCTTGTTGGGGCAAAAGAGCGACCATGTACCACCCGCCTCTACGCGCTTCATAAACAAATCGGGAATCCACAGTGCGGAGAAGAGATCTCTGCATCGCGCCTCCTCGTCCCCCTGATTCAGGCGTATGTCAAGAAAGTCGAGAATATCCGCGTGCCACGGTTCGATGTACACGGCGATGGAACCCTTGCGGCGTCCAGCTTGATTCACGTAGCGCGCCGTCGCGTTGTACACGCGCATCATGGGAATGATACCATCCGATTGACCGTTAGTACCNTCGATGATTGAGTTATTCGCACGAACATCGTGGATGTGCAAACCTATACCACCAGCCCATTTACTGATTTGTGCACATTCCTTGAGTGTATCATAAATCCCGTCTATACTATCAAACTTATTTGACACTAGAAAGCATGAACTCATTTGCGGTCTGTGTGTACCAGCGTTGAACAAAGTGGGTGTGGCATGAATGCATGCACCGTTGGACATGGCATGATACGTTTCGCACGCAGCCTGTACATCTTCACCGTGAATACCCAGGGCCACGCGCATGTACATGTACTGCGGAGTCTCCGTGATGATATCCTTCACCTTCATGAGGTACCCTTTCTCGAGTGTTTTAATACCAAAGTAACCAAACTGAAAGTCGCGCTCTGGATTTATGACCTCATCCACCTTGGGTGCGAGGGCTACGATTTCGTCCGTGACGATACCGGCTTCGTGTAAGATGCGCATGGCACCCGAGAACGTCGAGGGTGCGGTCTTCTGAATGTTACTCGCGACGATTCTAGTTGCCAAAATCTCATAATCTGGGTCGCTGGTGATCATCCCGATGCATATTTCTGCCGAGAGGGTGTCTATTTCGTGGGTGGTGATGTTATCGTACATGGAAGAAAAAACTTGCTTTGCAATCATAGAGGCGTCGACATGTTCTGATAATGCATATCGCAATTTGGAGATCCTGTTGGTGACCTTATCAAACTTTACGTCTTCAACACGACCGGACCGTTTAATAACCCTCATGATTCTTATGATACTATTACATTTCTATTTTTTAACTAACATTTGAAGTCCACACTTCGAACAGGAACGGGGCCCACAGTCTCTGCGTATCTGTTGGGTTGGAGAAAACTCGTGTTCACGTTGAACGGNCCGAGTTCACCTGGTTTTGACACAGGGGTGTAAGATGCTATGAAACAGTCNGGTGCCTTACACACCGGAACCTCGTAGTTACAAGCCTTGGTGCTATAGGCTTCATCAAAATCAGCTGCAGCAATCATTTATATTTTACACACACTTTTTTTCCTGGATAATATTAAATGTGTGATTCACTTCATTTAAACTCCATAAAGCAGACACCCACCCCCCTGAATACCCTGTACTTTTCAGATTTTAATGTGAATCTTCTCCAGCGGGCCATCCGCCAGACCTTCAGGAATGATACTGGGGTATCCATCGATTATCAGAACCCCGACGATCTCTACAGCATCATGCGCGTGGTGTTCATCAACAACGCTGGTAATCATACCGAAGCGGTTCATGAACAGGTGAAATTCATGAACAGTCTCGTGATCAAGACTGCCCTGGGGCAAATTCAGTCTGGGGTGGCACAGTTCATGGGGTACATGCGCGATATCGACACCATGGCGGTCCCTCCTGAACCTCCCGCGAATACGAGTACGTACGGTGCGAAGATACCTATAAACAATAACATAGGAGTATAAAGGTTACGTGGGTAAAATGCGTAAGAAGATGTCACTGAACTATTATAAGGCGGAGACTGAAAAGATTTGCAAGTCCAAAGGGTGGGACAAGGCTGAAGTAGATACGGTGTGGCTTTTACTTTCTGAAGAGTTTGGAGAACTCGCCTCAGCGATAAGGCAATACAAGCGAACGTTTAAAAAAGCAAACATCAAAAAGGAGAGGGGGGTGGACATCATGATGGAGATGGGTGATGTGTTTAGTTATCTCTTTCAATTGGCCCACATGTTGAATATAGATTTAGACGCCATGTGGGAGGCCCATGGTCGAAAGATGGAGTACAAAAAATATATATCACGTTAATATAAGATGAGTAAGGATATGCTCGATGATGATAACACGATAAATGATTTCAATCCCTACGTGATGGGAGACTTTTCTTTACCAGGGGCGAGTAGGCAACCTCATGCGTTTGGTAGTTATCCCACAGCTCCAGTCGAGATAAACACCAATTTCCCAGTGGACGAAGAGAGCCCTTTATGTAGTTATGGTATAACTGCTGGTGACAACACGATAGACATGTGTCGCCCCATAACCCCCAATTGCCCTTTATCTAGACCCCTTTTACCAGGAAGGAATATAGATAGAGGATTCACAGTCGAAAAGAAAGAAGTCAAGAAAACGAAAAATGTTTTAGACGTTAATATGATTATTATTGTTATTCTCATGATTCTGATTCTATTACTCGCAACACGTTAAACATTCTGTCGAGATTTTTCTCATTTGTACAATGTTCGATGACATGGGGGAGAGTGTTGAGACACATACTTTTGATGAGTCTCTTCTGCCACCCACATCTGATATTGATCACGGGTGAACAAAAAGTGGGGTCGAGAATCTTCACTGTGTTCACAATACGCAGGAGAGAGTGAATGTTATTATTCTCGCACAGTACATTATCCAATTCAATCAGTGCCATGACTCTTCTGGTTGTGATTGTTTTTTCCACCATGGTATCGAGAAACTGTTCGTAGCGCATAGATTCCTTGGAAGATTTGATATCCTTCCAGCCCCCTATGGGTCTCGCATCGAAACAGTCGGCAAACTCGACGTATCCATCACCTTCGATGTATCTCGTGTATTTGAGTTCCACGTATTCCTTGCCCGTATGCTTGTCCTCGAAAACGTGGGCTTCCTTAAGGAAAGAAGGCATCTGGTTTGTACTCGATCTTCTTCTCTAAGTGAGATAAATCCTTTTCTATCTTTTTCTGAATGCCAGAACATTCATGACGTTCCAAATGAATACATCTAGAGCAATAAGAACCTTTACAATACAGGCAATCGATGGGAGGACCACACTTTTTCTTGCATTTTTGACACGGCATATATTTATATATAACGTATATTTTAAGCCTAAGTCATGTGGGGTGCTGACGGAATATCATCCAAAGATGTATTCTTCCATCGCCAACAACACATTCTCCTACCTTTTAACTCTCGATGAGTTTCGAAAAAAACTACCAGACCACCTTCGACCTTCATGGATAAAGCTCACGACGATCACAATGGTATCATCCTTTTCGAAACCCATCGACATTAACAAGATGCGCGCCGCCTTTGAGGCTTCTTCACTCACTTTACACAAAAAAACACTTGCGGCGAAGGGGATCACGTGGACCATTAAACCCACGACGTTTTATAATCAAATCACTCTGACATACGAAGATTGTTACAGCATAAAATCCATCAAGATATTTCCAAACGGGAGTATCCAAGTGGCTGGGTGCAACGACCTGATCAACTGTAAACATATAATCACCAGCCTCGAATATATTCTCAAATTTTTTGACCCTGAAGTGGTACCACCCGTGGATTCTTTCCGTGTCGTGATGATAAACTCCAACTTTAGTCTCAACTACAACATTAATCTCATGAAAACTACAGAACATTTTGAAAAATATTCAGACGTNTTTAAGGTATCGTTCGAACCAGATAGGTACTCGGCAGTCAAGATAAAGTTTAAGCCAGCGGAGGATATGAAGGAAATTACGACGAGTATTTTCAGCACAGGAAAGATCATCATCACAGGAGCAGAGACACTCAAGGAGATTGCATTCGCCTACAACATCATCAATCATCACATAAATGATTGCCCGGAGATTCGGGTATCCAAAACTGATACGGTTGATTTATTTGATACATTTGCGGGGTACAATATTGTAGATGCCATAGAAAAAATTAAATCGTTGGGATTTCACTCGTGGACACAGACGATTGTAAATAGACATATTTTTTTCTGATTGTAATATAAATGTCTCAGCGTCTTGGAATGGCCGACGGTCGGTGTTTCACCATCAACAATTCTTCCATGTTATACAACGACTTCATCATGACCCAAAATGGGATCAAGTACGAAGACAACTACACGTTCCGTAAACTCCTTCAAGAGAAGGGTCCCGAGATACTCAAGCCCCCCACCAAAGATGAAAAGGAACCCTGTGGTATGTGCGATACGACACTCAAACTATCTGGTATATACTGAGTGAAAATGTAAAATTATTTTTCACTTTATGATATAGGAATGACAACGTGTGCTATATGTCTCAATACAGTGAGAGAGACGAGAAGGCACGTTCCAATTAGGTGCGGTCATCTCTTTCACTCTCATTGTATTGATGATTGGAAGAAGCGGGGTAAGAGTACGTGCCCTGTGTGCAGGAAGATTTTCGATGGGTCACAATATAAAGTGCAATTGACTGTACACAACATGTATAATGAAACATCAAACACTTTAACTGTTCATGATAACATGTTTGCACTAGATGTACTTTTCGAAGTACAAAACGTTGTGGACTTAGACAGTCTTTTGTCTGATTTTGGGGTGGGTGTGACCGACTTTGACCCCTTTATTTTTGACNCAGAATGAACTGCAGTACGTGTCATAATTCATACCAGGGTAGTCTCTCGATATCTTACGGGGATCCTTNATGATCTTACCTTTGGCACCAGTCATGAGGGGACCTGTAGCCCACCCACGCTTATGGCTGAAAAAGTCAACTTTAAGAAGAATCAATTTTCCAGGTACTAAAACTTTCGCAGCCTTTTTTACACGCAGGACCGGGATATTAAAAAACGCGGCGATACTCTCGTGAGTGTCTCCCCTCTTCACTTTATATTCAGCTTTACTATGTTGTTTGTAAAAATGAAAATCTCCTTGACAGAGATAATCACTCTTTTTACATTTAGCTATGAACATCATTATTTTATAAAAACCAGGTTTACATTTAGTCATCGCCTTGGTCGCATACATTTTACCAGGATTATCCATGATTATGGACTTGTTAATCCTCTTGCATGTGTTATAGGGACCATTATCCTTGATGTTTACTCTCTCACCAGGCTGTGATTTCCACTTACGATAATTTTGAAAGTCATTGACGGCATACGCGTAGCAATTATTATTATTTATCCCAACTTTACCATTCCACCTTTTCATTGTAAATGTGGGTTCTGACCCGTTTGTCGGGGGAGTTTTCATTATATTACACCAGGAAAAAAAATGTCCGTATGTAATAAATGTTAAAAGAACTCGCCTATACCCGCCGTCCCGTTGACGCACTCACCGAGGTTCTCATCTTCATCCTAGTGATTCTAGTGTCTACCTTCGTTCTTCGTTTCACGTGGAACAACTCTCTCGTGAAGCACATCTCCGTGCTCAAGCCTATCGACACGTTCTTAGACGCCCTCATTCTTTCCATCTCCCTCGCCGTGATTCGCGGTGTTTAAACCTCCTTGAATCCAACAACCTTCTCACCATTCTTGTGCACCATGGTGGGAAAAGCAGTCATACCAGGGCACGCGCCCTCTTTGTCGCAATTGACAAAGGTGTGAGCAACCCCCTTACTCTTCAAGTAGTCCAACTGCTTACGCGTCCATCCACAGCCCATGGTCCCGTAAACGGTCCAGTCCTTCTCACCCTTCTCACCCATACTTTGGAGAATCATCAAGTTTATGACGAAAAGTATAATAACAGCAATCATTTATAATACGCATATATTTTATTTTGGTGAAGGTTTAAATATCATGGGTTTAGTAGCAGGCTTCATCAACGACGGCTTTTTAAGTCCAGGTGGCTTTT
>JGI26083J51738_10000798_pt1 | contig 17052 bp, 15 predicted proteins | sample SaaInl85LU_5_DNA_FD_51738 | JGI IMG/M metagenome (IMG submission 51738)
GTGGGGGATTTCGTGACCGTTGCGGTGGAGGAAACCCCGTTGCGCGGCGTGGCCGTTTTGCCTGCAACCGCCTTGAGCAGCAATAATCAGGTTCTGGTGCTTGGCGAGGAAGACCGCCTTGAAGAGGTCGCGGTGAGCCTTTTGCGCCGTCAGGGGGATGAGGTCATCGTTCGCGCGCCCGAGATTTACGGGCGCGAGATAGTGGCGGGCCGCACCCCTGTTCTGGGTGCAGGCATCCGTATTGAGCCGCTCCGCCCCTCGGGCGAGGGCGAAGCTGCTCAACCGCAGGAGCCCGAGAATATCGCACTCGATCCCGAACGCCGCGCGCGGCTGATCGCCTTTGTTGAGGGCAACGGTTTCATCCCCGATGATGTGAAGGCGCGCATGCTCGATCAGTTGAACCAAGATGAGGTACCAGCACGTATGGTGAACCGCATCGAAGAGCGGATGGGAAGCTGACCGATGCGTGAGTTACCCCCCTCAGCCAAAGGCGTTCTGTCCTATTTCACGCGCCACAAGACGGCGGCGAATTTGCTTCTTCTAGCGTTGGTGGTGTCGGGGTTGCTGGCGATCCCGAATATGCGGGCGCAGTTCTTTCCCGATGTGATCATCGATAGCGTCTCTGTGAATGTGCGCTGGGAAGGCGCAGGGGCCGAGGATGTTGACCGCGCGATTGTCGCGGTGATGGAGCCGACCTTGCTGGCGGTTGAGGGGGTCACGGATTCCGCCGCCACCTCGCGCGAGGGGCAGGCCAGTATTGATCTGGAATTTGAACCCGGTTGGGATATGGCCCGCGCAGCCGATGATGTGCAAACGGCAGTCGATAGTGTCACGGAGTTGCCCGAGGATGCAGATGAGCCCGGTGTGCGGCGCGGGGTCTGGCGTGACCGTGTCACCGATGTGGTGATCACAGGGCCCGTGGCCCCCGAACAGCTTGGCCGTTTCGCTGATGAATTTGTGGCGCGCCTGTTTGATCGCGGTGTCACCCGCAGCACGATCCGCGGCGTTGCCGCCCCTGAAACCATCGTCGAGGTGCCGACCGCCAATCTGATCCGNAATGATATCTCGATGGCGGATATTGCATCTGCAATCGCAGCGGGTTCCGATACGGCCCCTGCAGGCGAGGTGGATGCCGCCAATGCCCGTATCCGCACGGGCACCGCGCGGCGCAGCGCCGAGGATATCGCCAATATCGCCCTGTCCCGAAATGCGGATGGAACCACGCTGACCATTGGTGATGTCGCCCGTATTGATGTCTCGGGCGTTGATCGGGAGCGCGCCTATTTCGTGGGCGATAACCCCGCAATGTCGATCCGCGTTGATCGCTCAGACCGAGGCGATGCCATCGCCATCCAGACCCTTGTTCAGGATGTCGCGGATGAGATGCAGCTGACCTTGCCGCAAGGGGTTTCCATTGATCTGATCCGCACACGCGCCCAGTTCATTTCGGCCCGATTGGATATCCTGCTCGACAATGGTCTGGTAGGCCTCGGGCTTGTGGTTTTGCTGCTGTTTTTGTTCCTGAACGCGCGCACCGCCCTTTGGGTCGCAGCCGGTATTCCCGTGGCGATGCTGGCGGCCATTGCCCTGATGTATGTGGCAGGTCTTACGATCAATATGATCTCGCTGTTTGCCTTGATCATCACGCTTGGGATTGTGGTTGATGACGCGATTGTGGTGGGTGAGCATGCCGATTTCAGGGCGCGCCAATTGGGCGAGCATCCCGTTGTGGCGGCTGAAAACGCGGCCCGCCGCATGGCGGCCCCCGTTTTTGCCGCGACGCTGACCACCATTCTTGCCTTTGGTGGTTTGGTCTCGATTGGGGGGCGGTTCGGGGATTTGATTGCCGATATCCCCTTCACGGTGATCGTGGTGCTGGCCGCGAGCCTTGTGGAATGTTTCCTGATTTTGCCCAATCATATGGCCCATGCCGTGGCGCATACCGCCAAGGCGCATTGGTATGATTGGCCCTCTCGGCAGGTCAATCGCGGGTTTGAATGGGTCCGCGAGACCGTGTTCCGCCCCGCGATGCGTTGGGTGATCATCGCGCGTTATCCTGTGATGGCGGCGATGATCCTGCTTCTGGCCACGCAGGCCGCCAGCTTTATCCGAGGCGATGTGACATGGCGGTTTTTCAATGCGCCTGAACTGTCCTCGGTCTCGGGGAATTTCGCGATGCTAGATGGCGCCACCCGCGAAGACAGTGTGGCGATGATGCGCGAGATGCAGCGCGCGGCACAGGCCGTGGCCGAGCGCTATGAAGAGGAATACGGACAAAGCCCGATTGACTACGCCTTGGCCGAGGTTGGCGGCAATACAGGCGCGCGGCTCGCCGCTGCCGAAAACAAGGATGCCGATCTTCTGGGCTCCTTGGCGATCGAATTGATTGATGCTGATCTGCGCCCCTATTCCTCCTTTGCCTTTGTCGCGGATCTTCAGGATGAGGTCCGCCAGCTTCCGCAAACCGAAGAGATCAGTTTTCGCGGCTGGCGTGGCGGGCCGGGTGGGGATGCGATTGATGTGCAGATCACAGGCGCAGGCAGTGACGTTCTCAAACAGGTGGCCGAAGCGATCAAATCCGCCCTTCTGCCTTTTTCTGAGGTTTCGGGCTTGGAAGATAACCTTGCCTATGACCGCGAAGAGCTGAGCCTGACCTTGACGCCTCAAGGCGAGGCACTCGGCTTCGAGATCGAAAGCCTTGGGCGCGTGTTGCGCAACCGTTTAGGCGGGATCGAGGCTGCCACCTATGCCGAAGGCGTGCGCACGGCTGCGATCCGAGTGGAACTGCCCGAGGGAGAATTGACTGCCGATTTTCTGGATCGGATGCTGCTGCGATCGGGTAGCGGGGAATATGTGCCGCTTTCTGACATTGTGACGGTCGAGAGCCGCACAGGATTTTCGACCATCATTCGCGAAAATGGCCAGCGCGTTGTCTCGGTCACGGGCGATCTGTCCGAGGATGACCCAGCCCGCGCCGAAGAAATCATGACCGAATTGCGCGAGGTGATCCTGCCCGAGATCGAGCAAAACTATGGCGTCACAACCCGCCTGTCGGGTTTGGCCGAGCAGGAACAGGCATTCCTTAGCGATGCGGCAACGGGCTTTATCCTGTGTCTTGTGGGTATTTACCTCGTGCTGGCTTGGGTCTTTTCCAGTTGGACACGACCCGCGGTGGTTCTTGCAATCATCCCCTTCGGATTGGTCGGAACGATCTGGGGCCATGCGCTTTGGGATGTGCCGATGTCGATGTTCACGGTTGTTGGCTTGATCGGCATGACGGGTATTATCATCAACGACTCGATCGTTTTGGTGTCGACCATTGATGAGCATGGCAAGGAGCAAGGCTGGACCGAGGCCATTATCAACGGCACTGTGGATCGCCTGCGGCCCGTGCTGTTGACCACGCTTACCACTGTTTTGGGCCTTGCGCCGCTTTTGTATGAGACGTCTTCGCAGGCGCAATTCCTCAAACCAACGGTGATCACGCTGGTCTATGGTTTGGGCTTTGGCATGTTGATTGTGCTGTTGCTTGTGCCGTCGCTTCTGGCGGCACAGCAGGATATCTCGACGCAGATCCGCGCGCTGCGTCGCGTCTTTGGTGGCGCGCGGCGTATCCCTGAGGTGGCCGCAGGTTTGGGCGGTATCGCTGTGGCGCTGGCCCTTTTCTGGGCGGCCACATTGGGCAGCTATCTCGTGACAGGGGCCGCATTCGGGCCTTTGGCTGATCGTTTGCCAAGTTCAGGCGGTGCCGTCTTTGGCGTCTTCGTGCTTGGCAGCGCGCTGATCATTCTGGCGGGATGGGGCATTGGCCTTGTCAGGCGCAGCTTCTCCGCCCCCCGCGAGATGCCCTAGCCCGAGCAGCCCTGCAGCTCGACCGCGCCTTGGCTTCCGATNACCGTGAAGCGCAGGCTGGATCGATCCAGCGCGAAGGGGCGGGAATTGGGGGGAACGATATCGGCGCTGGCCGTGATGCGGGCACCGTCACGTGTCATTTCGGCCTCCGAGACCCAGACGCCAGGCATCGGGAATTCCACCACCATGGCCTCGGCCTGCCCAAGGGGTGGCATCTCAAGCGTCACCTCGACGCGCATACCATCCGAGATCGGCGCGATGGCGCATTGCGCCGAGGAGGCACCCGCCTCATGCGCAGTCATCGGGCGATCAGACAGGGCGGCCACGATCTGTGGGTCAGGGCGGGCCCCAGCGGGGGGCAAAAGAGCTTCAAGATCAATCGTCACGGGAACGCAGACATCTTGGCAAACGCCAAGCTCAACCTCGCCATCCATCTGGATTTCGCCTGTTTCATCGACCAGCAATTCAAGCGGCAGGATCACCCGACCATCATAACCGATTGAGCGCATCCCGTTGATCGTGAACACCTGCGGCGCAGGCCAATGGATCGCCATGCCATCAATACCGCTGGCACCCGAAAAGCTTAGAACGGGCGGGATGCCACTTTCACCGGGTGCGCGCCAATAGGTTTTCCAGCCATCCGCAAGCGTGATTTCAAGCGCGGCCATATGATGCCCGTTTTCCAGACGCCACCCTTCCAGCATCCGAACCGATACAATCTCGTCCTGCGATTGCGTCTGCCATTCCGCAAAAGCGGGGCCTGAGAGCGCAAGGGCGGCGGTAAAGGAAAGGAGGCTTTGTCTGATCATGGCATTCAGCTAGCCATCACGGCGGTAAATGAAAAGTCACGTTTCAGAGAATCCCNGTCATTGTCACTCAAGCGTGACCCTTGCAACAACCGNNGGACCTGCGCAGAGTATTGGCCATGACGCGCTTGAATATTCAATCCAGCGATCTGACAGGCAAGCTCTTGATCGCGATGCCAAGCATGGGCGACCCGCGCTTTGCAGCGAGCGTGATCTATATTCTCGCCCATAACGAAGATGGCACGATGGGTCTGGTCGTGAACAAGCCGCTCTCTGAGGTGAGTTTTTCGGATATTCTGGGGCAGTTGAATATTTCCTGTGCCAACCCTGTTGATGATATGGGCATCTTTTACGGTGGCCCCGTTGAGCCCGGACGCGGTTTTGTGCTGCATTCGGGCGAGTATCGCCGCCTACAGGGGGCTGCTGATCGCGATAAGGGTGGTGGGTCTATCGAGGTGAATGAGCAGTTTTCCATGACCTCGACCGTTGATGTTTTAGAAGATATCGCCCTTGGGACAGGCCCCAAACAGGCGCTGGTTATGCTTGGCTATTCTGGGTGGGGGGCTGGCCAGCTTGAGGCCGAACTGGCCCAGAATGCTTGGCTGACCTGCGATGCAACGCCTGAACTGGTCTTCGGAACGGCGCAGGAGGCGAAATGGCAGGCGGCGGTTGAAAGCCTTGGCATTGACCCGCGCATGCTTTCCGCGACTGGTGGCCGCGCTTAAACGCGGGGGGCTGCCGCGCGCCTCAGGCGGTCATTGATCGCGCGGCCAAGCCCTGTCTCGGGCACGGGCGCAAACGCGATTTTGTCTCGCCCCGCCTTATGCGCCAAAGCATCCGCTGCATGCAGCAGGGCGAAAAGATTGGCGGCAGCCTCAATCAAATCCGAGCTCTCGGATAAGGTGAAATCGGCCGAACCCTTGGCCCCGAATGCCACCCGCACCGCGCTGGCCTCAGACAGATCGCTGTTCAATTGCACCGCCACACGGGGTGCGTAATGGCTGGATAGCTGACCAGGGGCCTGAACTTTCCCAGGTGTGGTATCGGTGGCCAAAGGCCCTGTGAGCCGCTCGATCCCCTCGCGCGCAATGCCGCCTTCGCGCAAGAGGCGGGCACCATGCGGGTCAGGGGCAAGGATGGTTGATTCCAGACCGACCGTGCAGGGCCCACCATCCAGAATGGCCGCAAGCTTTGACCCCAGCCCGTCTTTGACATGCGCGGCGGTGGTCGGGCTGATCCGCCCCGATGGATTGGCCGAAGGGGCCGCGACAGGGCCACCGAANTCCCGCAGCAGCGCCTGTGCCACAGGATGGGCCGGCATGCGGATCGCGACCGTGTCCAGCCCCGCACTAACAAGGGGGGAAAGCCCATGGCCATCGCGCAAAGGCAGAACCAAGGTCAGCGGGCCGGGCCAAAAGGCTTTGGCCAAGGCATGGGCCGCGTCATTCATCACCGCGATCCGTTCAACCGCATCCNTGTCGGGTAAATGTACGATCAAGGGGTTGAAATGGGGGCGGCCCTTTGCCTCGAAAATACGGGCGCAGGCGGTGTCGTTGCAGGCATCTGCGGCCAAGCCGTAAACCGTCTCGGTCGGCATTGCGACCAAATCACCGTCGTGCAACATCTTGGCCGCGCGAGTGATATCCTCGGCGGTGTTGTGCAAGATTACTGGTCGCTCATGAGGCATCGGTGACGTAACGTATGGGTTGAAGGGCAGGGGATGGGCTTTCTACCTAGGCCCTGAAACAGATCAAGCACATAGCGGCTTGCGCAAGGCCTGCCAAGCCTGCGCCGCGCCGTGCAACGGGAGAATGACCCAATGCCTTATCGCGCCCCTCTGTCCGAAATTGAATTTATGCTGGATCATGTGGTGGGCATGAACCGCGTTGCCGAGACCGAATTATTTGCCGAAGCCTCGTCCGAGACAGTGCATGCCATTCTGTCCGAGGCGGGCAAGATGTGTGAAGAAGTACTTAGCCCGCTGCAACGCATTGGTGACCTGCATCCAGCCAAGCTGGAAAATGGCGTTGTGCGTACCTCTCCGGGGTTTGGGGAAGGGTATCGGGCGATTGCTGAGGGTGGCTATGTCGCCATTACCGCCTCGCCTGAATTTGGCGGATTGGGCTTGCCGCAAAGTGTGGCCACGGCGGTCAATGAAATGATCGGATCGGCCTGCCTGTCCTTGCAGTTGAACCCTTTGATGACCCAAGGCCAGATCGAAGCGCTGGAACATCATGCCAGTGACGAAATCAAGGAACTCTATCTTCCCAAATTGGTTTCGGGTGAATGGTGTGGAACGATGAACCTGACCGAGCCTCAGGCAGGATCGGATGTCGGCGCGCTGACCTCGAAGGCTGAGGATAATGGCGATGGCACCTATGCGATTTCGGGCCAGAAGATTTACATCTCTTGGGGGGATAATGATTTTTCCGAGAATGTTTGTCATCTGGTGCTCGCGCGTTTGCCAGATGCGCCCGCAGGGACCAAAGGCATTTCGCTGTTTCTCGTGCCAAAGCGCCTGCCTGATGCGCAGGGCAATGCAGGCGTGGCCAATACGCTCAAAGTGGTCAGCCTTGAGCATAAATTGGGCCTGCACGGATCGCCCACTTGCGTGATGCAATATGATGGCGCGACAGGTTGGATGATTGGTGAGCCGCATAAGGGCATGGCTGCGATGTTCACCATGATGAATAACGCGCGGCTTGGTGTGGGGGTGCAGGGCCTCTCGGTGGCCGAGGCCGCTTATCAACACGCGCTGGCCTTTGCCTCCGAGCGTAAGCAGGGGCGCGGCATGGTGGAGGGGGGCACAGGCACAATCCTTGATCATGCCGATGTGCGCAGGATGCTTGCAGGCATGAAAGCACAGGTCTTTGCCGCCCGCGCAATCGCGCTTGATCTGGCTGTGTCGATTGATCTGGCCCGCGCCACGGATGACGCGGCCATGAAGGCGCGCGCTGCATTCCTCACCCCGATCTGCAAAGCCTATGGCACCGAAACGGGTATCGCGGTGTCAAATGAAGGCGTTCAGGTGCATGGCGGTATGGGATTTGTCGAGGAAACGGGCGCTGCTCAATTCTTGCGGGATGTGCGCGTGACGGCGATCTATGAAGGCACCAATGGCATTCAGGCTATGGATCTGGTCGGGCGCAAGATGATGGATGGCGGTGACGCAGCCATAAGCCTGATCGACGAGATCGAAGAGACGGCCCGCAATGCCGAAAACGCCCNTCTGGCGGAGGCCGCCCAAGCCTTGCGCAGTGCGACCGAGCGGTTGGTCTCGCTTCAGATGAATGACCGNTTNGCGGGTGCTGTGCCCTATTGCATGGCTTTTGCCACCGCTCTTGGCGCGCATTACCACCTGCGGGCATCGCTNGCGCANGGNGAGGGCAGTATGCATAGCCGCTTGGCGCAGGTCTTTGTCGCGCGGCATCTGCCCAAGGTTGCGGGCTGGCTGGTTGAGGCAGGCAATGGCGCGGATGATCTCTACGCTCTCTCACCAGAAGATTTCGCAGCGTGATCCGGTATCCGCATGAGACCCCGCCTGCTATTGGCGANGCCATTGAGGTGGCCGATGGTATCTTGTGGCTGCGCCTGCCGCTGCCCATGGCGCTTGATCATGTGAATGTCTATGCGCTGCGCGAGGCTGACGGCTGGACCATCATCGATACGGGCATGAAGACCCGCAAATGCCTTGCTGCATGGGAGGCCTTGCTGGCAGGCCCGCTTGAAGGCGCGCCCGTCACCCGCGTGATCCTGACCCACCATCACCCCGATCATGTGGGACTGGTGGGCTGGTTTCAGGAGCGCGGGGCCGAGCTTGTATCGACCAGAACGGCTTGGCTGTTTGCGCGCATGTTAACGCTGGATGAAGAGGCCACACCCTCCGAGCAAGCCGTTGCCTTCTGGCGCGCCTCTGGGATGAGCGCTGAGATTCTTGACAAACGCTTGGCCGAGCGGCCTTTCAATTTCGCCGATATCGTTCACCCGATGCCTGTCGGGTTTACCCGTATCACTGAAGGTGACCGCATCGAGATGGGCGGGCGACACTGGATTGTGCGTTTGGGGGACGGGCATGCCCCCGATCACGCGACCTTCTGGGCCGAGGATGCGCCGCTGGTTATTGGCGGTGATCAGCTTTTGCCGTCGATCTCGGCCAATCTCGGGGTTTATCCAACCGAGCCAATGGCGGACCCCGTCGATGAATGGCTGCAATCCTGCCATCGGTTCGTGCCCCATGCCCGTGAGGATCAATTGGTTTTGCCCGGACATAAGCTGCCTTTCACGGGGCTGCCGGATCGGCTTGATCAAATGATCCAGAACCATCACGGCGCGCTTGAGAGGTTGCGCGCACATCTGGCCGCCCCGCGCACGGCCGTGGAATGCTTCCCGCCCTTGTTCAAACGCGAGGTGGATGAAGGCACTTATGGTTTGGCCTTGGTCGAGGCGATGGCCCATCTCAATCATTTGCTGGCTTTGGGGGAGGTCACGCGCGAAATGCGGGATGATGGCGCTTGGGTTTGGCAATTGGGCGAAGCGCAGGCCTCTCTCTAGCACTGCGGCGCTTTGCATCGCTTGGGTGGGCGTGACACGGGCTTGGAAATTCGTTATCGACACAGCCAGAGAAAAATCGACCAGAGCTTGGAGATGAGAATGGCTGATAAAGAACATAAGCACGGCGAAATGGATACGACCGAGCAAGAAAAGACCTTTGACGGTTTCATGAAGTGGTCCACAAATGTTGGCCTTTTCGCGATTGGCGTCGTGATCTTTATGGCTCTGTTCGCACGGTAATGTTGCGTCGGGTTTTGTTAGGGGTTTTTGCTGCGGTGGCCCTTGCGGGCTGCGCGGCTGATCCTGTTTGGGCCCCTGATGAACAAATCGCTGCCGCCGCCTATCGTGCGCCGGGGCCAACGCGCGTGACGCTGATGACAATGGTCAGCAATTCAACGGGCTCTGGCGGGCATTCTGCCTTGATGATCGATGGCGCACAGCGCCTGATTTTCGACCCTGCGGGCAGTTGGTATCACCCACAAGCGCCTGAGCGGAATGACGTGATCTTTGGCATGTCCCCGCAGCTTTTTGATTTTTACATGGATTACCACGCGCGCGAGACCTTCCACGTAGTTGTTCAGGAAATTGATGTTTCCCCTGAGGTTGCAGCCTCGCTGTCGCAGCGTGTGCAGGCTTTTGGCGCGGTGCCAAACGCGCAATGCTCACGGGCGATATCGACCGTTTTGTCGCAAACCCCCGGGTTTGAAAGCATGTCGGTCAGCTGGTTCCCATTGCGCACNATGGAAAACTTCGCCGAATTGCCGGGCGTGCGGACCAGCCAAGTGTTTGATGATGATTCCGATGACAATCTCGAATTGCTTCAAAGGCAGGCTCGTCTGGCCAATCAGGCCGCGATACTCGAGAGCATCTCGCAATAGAGGCAGCGGCCTTTTTCCCAGCCATCAAGACAACAAAAAACCCCCGGGCCATCGGCGCGGGGGCATCTTTGTCTGCGGCTAGGCCGCAAAGCTCGCATGTCGAATGGACTTCAGAGAAGACCTTCGCGCTGCAATTTCTTCCGTGCCAGCTTACGGGAACGACGAATCGCTTCGGCCTTCTCGCGTGCTTTCTTAACGGAGGGTTTTTCGTAATGCTGCTTGAGCTTCATTTCACGAAAAACGCCTTCGCGCTGAAGTTTTTTCTTCAGTGCGCGGAGCGCTTGATCGACATTATTGTCGCGAACACTTACCTGCATGTGGTGTCACCACCTTTCTAGGTTTGAGTTGCAGAATTGCAGGAAGTGGCCACATAGCAAAGCTGCGCTAGCTTGTAAAGCGAAGCTGGACGCAAGACATCGGAGGTTTTCATGACCGAGCTGAAAGACCAAATTCTGGATGCAGCCCTTATGCATGTGCCATTTGACGGCTGGTCCAACGCGACCCTTATCGCCGCCGCTGCCGACGCGGGCGCAGATGAGGCGACCGCCAAGGCGCTGTTTCCGCGGGGCGGTGTCGATCTTGCGCTTGCCTTTCATCAGCGCGGTGATGCGCAGATGGTTGCGCAGATCAAGCAAGCCAATCTCTCGGATATGCGGTTTCGCGACAGAATCGTTTTTGCGGTGCGCACGCGTCTCGAAATTGCCGAGGCTGATAAGGAGGCTGTGCGCCGTGGAAGCACGCTCTTTGCCTTGCCGATCCATGCCGCTGATGGCGCAAAAGCCGTTTGGGGCACCTGTGATGCGATCTGGGATGCGCTTGGCGATCCGTCGGAAGATTTCAACTGGTACACCAAACGCGCGACCCTTGCGGGGGTCTATTCCTCAACCGTGCTTTACTGGCTGGGGGATCAATCGCTGGAGCATGAAGCAACATGGGCTTTCCTTGATCGTCGGATCGAGAATGTGATGCAATTCGAGAAGGTCAAAAAGCAGGTCAATGACAGCAAGCTGCTCAAACCTCTGCTTGCGGGGCCGAACTGGCTGTTGAGCAAGGTCAAAGCCCCTGCCAAGATGCGGCCTACAGATATGCCGGGGTATTGGTCCCCGCAGCAGGAGCCTTCCGAGAAATAGGCCCGCAAACAGGAAAGACGCATCATGCCCCAGACCGCGATCATGAAAGCCATCGAGATCAGTGAAGCGGGTGGCCCCGAAGTTTTGGTCCCAGTGGAGCGGGCGCGGCCTGTGCCCTCGGCAGAGCAAATCCTGATCGAGGTGCATTATGCGGGCGTCAATCGCCCCGATGCCTTGCAGCGCGCTGGCAGTTATGCGCCGCCCGCAGGTGCTTCAGATCTTCCTGGGCTAGAGGCTTCGGGTATCGTCGTGGCTGTGGGTGTTGGTGTCAGCAAATGGAAAATTGGGGATGCGGTTTGTGCCCTGCTGCCAGGCGGCGGCTATGCCGAATATGCCGTGACCCATCAGGATCATGCGCTGCCGATCCCCGTGGCCATGCCGATGGATCAAGCCGCCGCCCTTTGTGAGACCTATTTCACCGTTTGGAGCAATGTCTTCATGCGCGGTGGCCTGCGCTCGGGCGAGCGGTTCTTGGTGCATGGTGGGTCCTCTGGCATTGGCACGACTGCGATTCAATTGGCCCATCACTTTGGCGCACGAGTTTTTGCAACCGCCGGCTCGGATGAAAAATGTGCCGCTTGCACGACGCTTGGCGCTGAGAGAGCCATCAATTACCGCGAACAGGATTTTGTTGAGATCCTGCGGGCCGAGGGTGGTGCCAATTTAATCCTTGATATGGTCGGGGGGGATTATTTGCCGCGCAATGTCTCGGCTTTGGCGGATGATGGTCGCTTGGTCCAGATTGCCTTCTTGCAAGGTCCAAAGGTTGCTTTGAACTTCGCCCAGATGATGATGCGGCGGCTGACTTTGACAGGCTCGACCCTGCGCCCGCAATCGGATGCCGCAAAGGCCGCGATCGCTGACGAATTGGCCACCCATGTCTGGCCATTGCTGGATGCAGGGCGGATAGGCCCTGTGATGGATAGCGAATTTGCCTTGAACGAGGCCGCAGCCGCCCATAGCCGCATGGAAAGCTCGGCCCATATCGGGAAGATCGTGCTCAAGCTTCGCGGCTGACCGCCACCCGCCCGTCCCATTACCGTTCCGTTACACTATCGGCACAAAGCTGTGACCTATGCTGGCTAGCGTTTCTCTCGCAGGGGCGCGGCCTGATTCTTTCCCGCGCTCTGGATTTTGGCAATTGACCAGTCTCAGGAGAGCAAAAATGAAAGACGTAGAACAGCACAAGATGTCCGCAGATGAGTGGGATGAAGTGAATTTCCCGCGCTCTGAGCATAATGATTTCGATGATGTCGTAGAGCGCGCCTTGTCACGCCGTGGCTTCTTGGGCGGTGTTCTGGCCTTTGGTTCGGGCGCCGCTGTTATGGGCGCTGGCATGCTGAAGGGCAGCTCCGCCCTCGCACAGCCCGCCTCGCGTTTCCCCTTCACCCCGATCNCCACGCAAACGGATAACACCATCCATGTGCCCGAGGGCTATAGCTGGAAAACGCTTGTACGCTGGGGCGACCCGCTTTTCGCCGATGCCGAGGGTGCCTTTGACCCTGCGACGGGTGTTCCTCTTGAAGCGTCTGAGCGTGTATTCGGTGAAAACACTGATGGCATGGAACTGTTCAATGTAGACGGTTCTGAAGTCATCGTTGTGAACAGCGAATATGTGAACCCTGACATCAACCTCCCCCATACCGAAGATGGCATGCCAACTTCGGCTGATGATGTGCGGATGCTGCAAAACTTTCAGGGCGTCAGCGTCATGGAAGTGGCAGAAGGTGCCGATGGTTGGGCGGTTGTCGTCGACAGCCCNTATAACCGCCGTATCCACCACAACACCCCAATGACTTTCTCTGGTCCTGCGGCAGGGCATGACCTGCTCAAGACAGAGGCTGACCCAACTGGGATGTCTTCGCTTGGCACATTTAACAATTGTGGGTCTGGCCGCACACCTTGGGGCACCTATCTGACCTGCGAAGAAAACTTCAACGGGTATTTCGGTGCAGCCTCGGAAGTCTCTGCTGACCCTGAGGTGCTTGACGGTTTCCGCCGCTATGGCGTTCGGACTTCGGTTGAGCCAGGGCGCTACAACTACCATGGGTTTGACGCGCGTTTCGACGTGGCCACCAACCCCAATGAGCCGCATCGCGCGGGCTATATCGTGGAAATCGACCCTGCCAATCCTGAAAGCACGCCGATCAAGCATACCGCCTTGGGCCGCTTCAAGCATGAGAACGCCGCCTATGCCATCGCGGCTGATGGCCGTGTCGCTGTCTATATGGGCGATGATGAGCGGGGCGAGTTTATGTATCGCTGGCTGAGCCGCGATGCCTATGTGCCTGGTGGCGATACCTCGACGCTGTTGGTTGAGGGCGAGCTTTCGGTTGCGGTTTTCGACGATGATATGTCGGGTCGCTGGCTGCCTTTGACCCCTGCCACCACTGGCATGGATATGGCGAGCATCTCGATCTTTACGCGGATGGCTGCTTCTGCTGTGGGCGCAACCACGATGGATCGTCCTGAATGGATCGCTGTGCATCCAAATGCGGCCGAGGCCTATTGCTGCCTGACCAATAACTCGCGTCGTGGCGTGATCAATGATGACGGCACAGTGCGCACCAATGCGGGCGGCGACCCGATGACGGTGAATGCGGTTAACCCGCGTGACACCAACCGCTATGGTCAGATCGTGCGCTGGCGTCCTGCAGGTGGCGATCACGGCGCGGCCGAGTTCGCTTGGGACCTCTATGTCATGGCGGGCAACCCGACTGTGGCCGATGGGATCAACGCAGGTTCCGCAAATATCAATGAGGGCAACCTGTTCAACTCGCCTGACGGTATGGTCATCGACTCCACTGGCCTGATCTGGATCCAGACCGATGGNAATGACAGCAATGAAGGCGATTTCGCTGGCATGGGGAACAATCAGATGCTTGCGGGTGACCCCGTCACTGGCCGGATCGAGCGTTTCATGACGGGCCCTCAGGGCTGTGAGGTGACTGGTCTGTGCTGGTCCTCGGATCGCCGCACCATGTTCGTTGGTATCCAGCATCCTGGTGATGATGGTGGCGATTGGCCTGATCACGGCGGTTCGCTCGCGCGCTCCTCGGTCATTGCGATCAAGCGCGATGATGAAGGCCTCGTTGGTTAATCATCACTGCATGTAGAAAATCAGGTGCGCGCCCTGACGGGGCGCGCGCTTTTCTTTTCAGCACCTGCCCTAGGCCTCAGGCCCGAAGGCCTGCCACCCCGCATAGAGCCTTGTGAATGTGGTCAGAAGGCAGGCGGCTGCAAAGAGATAGGCGAGAATCGGAAAGCCCGCGGGCCAAAGGCAGAAGGCCGCGAATAGCGCGATTGTCTCGGCTCCTTCCGTGAGGCCGCCCAAATAATAAATTCCCTTTGATGGGTAGTCACTTGCCGCTAACCCCCGCCGCTCCGCGATGATCGAGAAGGCAAGAAAGGACGCGCCCGTGCCAATGAAGCTGGCGATCAGAATGGCTGCGGGCAGGGCGTTTACCTCAGGCGCGGCGACCGCAAAGCCAAGTGGAAAGGCCGCGTAGAACAGAAAATCCAAGGTGATGTCCAAAAACGCCCCACGATCGGTTGGCGCGGTCAGCCGCGCGACTGCGCCGTCCAGACCATCTGCCAATCTGTTGAGAAGCAGCAGGACCAAGGCTAGCCAGAAGGCTTGGGCACAGACAGCCAGACAGGCCGCGATACCCATCCCGAACCCTGCAATGCTGATCTGATCTGCGCAGACGCCGCGGGCCGCCAGCCAATGGGCGGGGGGCTGCAACAAGCGGCGTTGGAGCGGAAGGATCGCGGCATCGAACATGTTGGCTCAATTCTGTTGGCTAATCTCGGACACCAAGTCTACGACCTGCCCCAGATCCTGCAATTCACGGTAGCGTGCATGACCTTTGGGGGCTTCGGCGCGCTCCAATTCCCAAATCAGCCCATGGGGCACATAGACACCCCAAGCGCCGGCCTCGATTGCGGGGACCACGTCGGATTTCATGGAATTGCCGACCATCATGGCGTTTTGTGGCCCGTCCCCATGGGTGCCAAAGGCGCGGTGATAGATGGCGGGCGTTTTTTCCGACACGATTTCAACGCCGTGAAAGAAATCCCCCAAACCNGATTGCGCCAGTTTACGCTCCTGATCCAGCAGATCGCCCTTGGTGATCAGCACCAATTGATATGTCTCGGCCAGAATGCGGACGGCATCTTCGGCATGGGGCAGAAGATGGATGGGATGGGCCAGCATCTCTTGCCCTGCGCTGAGCAATTCGCCGATCACGCTGGCGGGCACTTTTTGATCGGTTACTTCAATCGCGGTCTCGATCATCGAGAGCATGAAGCCCTTGATCCCGAATCCGTAGCGCCCGATATTGCGGCGCTCGGCCGCAAGGAGGCGGTCATGCAAATGGTCGCTATCGGTGTAATCGGCCAGCAATTCGGCAAAACGGGCCTGTGTGACGCGAAAAAAGTGCTCGTTCTGCCACAAAGTGTCATCCGCATCGAAACCGATTGTTTGCAACTTTTGCGGCATCCTGCAATCACTCCTGAGGGGTGATGAAATGCCCCTCTTTTCTGAATCATCTATCGGCTTATATAGTGACCCTGATCAAGAGGCCACGAACCCTTCGGAGACGTGATGGCACCCGCAAACTGGACGATGATGACTGACAAGCCCGATGATGAGGGCGATACAAAGCTCATCACAAAGCCAAAAGAGAAAACACAGCGGCCGCCGATGTATAAGGTGCTGCTGCTGAATGATGATTTCACGCCCATGGAATTTGTGGTCCATGTGCTTGAGCGCTTCTTTGCGATCTCGCATGCGCAATCGGTTGAGATCATGTTGACCGTTCACAAGAAAGGGGTGGCTGTTGTCGGCGTCTTCTCCTATGAGATTGCCGAAACCAAGGTTGCCCAAGTGATGGATTTCGCCCGCCGCAATCAGCACCCGCTGCAATGCACGATGGAGAAAGAGGACTGACCGGCTCAGTCGCTCGAAACCCCTTATCATGACACCAGACCGTTGGATCACCGCGCTTGAAAGCGGCGCTTTGCTTTTGCCTGATGCCGGCCGCGTGCTGGTGATGCGCGCCCGTGGCGATGCCCGCCTTGAGGCCTTTGGCGCCGAGCGTGTNTTGGCGGTGCAAAGCTTCTTCCCCGATCATGCGCGGCTNAAGCCCGTGGTTTTGAAACTGTGGCCGAGATGGACGCCTCAAATGCGCCCGATATCGCGGTGGCCCTGATCCAGATCGTTAAATCCAAGGCCGATACGCTGAATGCTTTGGCGGAGGCGGTTGTTCTGACCCGCCCTGGTGGGGTTATTTTGGTCGATGGGCAAAAAGGCGAAGGGATCGAGTCGATCCTGAAAGAAATCAAAAAGCTGCTGCCAGTCGAGGAGGTCCTCTCCAAGGCGCATGGCAAATTATTCTGGTTTGAGCGCCCCGAAACGCTGCCCGAACAAATCATCAACTGGATCGCCGAGCCTGCCGAGATCGAGGGTGGCTATATCGTCCCTCCGGGTGGGTTCTCGGCGGATCATGCGGACCCTGGGTCAGAACTGCTGGTGGCATTGGTGCCCGCCCTGAAAGGCCGTGTTGCCGATCTTGGAGCGGGCTGGGGCTTTATCGCGGCCAATTTGCTGGACGAGCAGGAAAGCATCCAATCGCTTGATCTGATCGAGGCGGATTGGCGCGCGCTGGAGGCGGCCCGCGTCAATATCGAGGATGAACGCGCGGCGTTTTTCTGGGATGATGCCCGCAGTTTCAAACCGAGCGAGCTTTATGACGCCGTGGTGTGCAACCCGCCCTTCCATACCGGCCGCGAGGCTGATCCCGCTTTGGGGCGCGCGTTTATCACGGCCGCCTC
>JGI26083J51738_10000804_pt1 | contig 16896 bp, 13 predicted proteins | sample SaaInl85LU_5_DNA_FD_51738 | JGI IMG/M metagenome (IMG submission 51738)
ACTTCGACATGCGGATCGTGAACTACCTCGCGGATGAGTTCAAAAAAGAGCATGGCGTTGACCTGACCGATGACAAAATGGCGCTTCAGCGTCTGAAGGAAGCTGCTGAAAAAGCGAAGATCGAACTGTCATCCTCGTCGCAAACCGAAATCAACCAGCCTTTCATCTCGATGGGATCGAATGGTCAGCCTTTGCACATGGTCATGAAACTGACCCGCGCAAAGCTGGAAAGCCTTGTGAACGACCTGATCAAAGCATCGATGAAGCCCTGCCAAGCCGCTTTGAAAGACGCAGGCCTGAGCAAAGGCGATATCGACGAGATCGTTCTCGTTGGCGGCATGACCCGTATGCCCAAGGTAATTGAAGAAGTGACCTCTTTCTTCGGCAAGGAGCCCCATAAAGGCGTGAACCCTGACGAAGTTGTTGCCATGGGCGCTGCCATTCAGGCGGGTGTTCTTCAGGGCGATGTGAAAGATGTTGTTCTTCTCGACGTGACGCCATTGTCGCTTGGTATTGAAACGCTTGGCGGTGTCTTCACCCGTCTGATCGATCGCAACACAACGATCCCGACGAAGAAAAGCCAGGTCTTCTCGACTGCCGAAGACAACCAGAGCGCTGTTACAATCCGCGTCTTCCAAGGTGAGCGTGAGATGGCGGCCGATAACAAGATGCTCGGTCAGTTCAATCTCGAAGATATCCCGCCCTCGCCACGTGGCTTGCCACAGATCGAGGTGACCTTCGACATCGACGCCAATGGCATCGTGTCGGTCTCCGCGAAAGATAAAGGCACTGGCAAAGAGCAGAATATCACGATCCAAGCCTCGGGTGGTCTGGATGACGATGATATCGAACGCATGATCCGTGAAGCCGAAGAAAACTCCGAGGCCGATAAGGAGCGTAAGGAACTGGTTGAGGCGAAGAACCAAGCCGAAAGCCTGATCCATTCGACCCAGAAGTCGCTTGAGGAGCATTCCGACAAGGTTGACCCAACCACTGTCGAGGCCATCGAATTGGCAATCAAGAACCTCGAAGAGCAGCTTGAATCCGAGCAAGCGTCCAAGATCAAAGGCGGCATCCAGAACGTGACCGAAGCGGCCATGAAACTGGGTGAAGCGATCTATAAAGCTCAGGAAGAGGCGAATGAGGGCGGCGAAGAAGGCCCTGCGGATGTTGATGATGATATCCTCGACGCCGATTTCGAAGATCTCGACGACAAAAAGAACTCGTAATCACATGGACTGACCCTGTGAGGCCGGCCTGGGACCCCCTTGGCCGGCCCATCTATTCAGAGAGAGGCAAGACCGAATGTCCAAGCGTGATTACTATGAGCTTCTCGGTGTTGAACGCGGNGCNTCCGCGGATGAGATCAAAAAAGGCTATCGCAAGAAGGCCAAAGAGCTTCACCCCGATCGNAATTCCGATAACCCNAACGCCGAAGCTCAGTTCAAAGAAGTTAACGAAGCTTACGAAATCCTGAAGGATGCCGAGAAGAANGCAGCNTATGACCGTTTCGGGCATGCTGCTTTTGATGGCGGCATGGCTGGNGGCCCCCGTGCAGGNGGTGGACCTGGCGGAGGTGATTTCGCCAGCGCATTCTCGGATGTGTTCGAGGATTTGTTNGGCGATTTCATGGGNGGCGGCGGTGGCCGTGGCGGGCGCGGNGGTGGCCAGCGTGCGACCAGAGGCTCCGACCTTCGCTATAATCTTCGCATATCCCTCGAAGAAGCTTTCACAGGTGTGAAACGTGACATCGTGGTTCCAACATCTGTTAGCTGTTCCGGCTGTTCAGGTTCAGGATCAGAAGGCGGGGCCGAACCTGTGACCTGCCCCACCTGTTCGGGCATGGGCAAGGTCCGCGCGCAACAAGGCTTCTTCACGGTCGAGCGCACCTGCCCAACCTGTTCGGGCATGGGCCAGATCGTCAAAAACCCTTGCCGCACCTGTGGTGGTTCGGGCCGCGAGCATGAAGAGCGCAATATCACAGCCACCATTCCACCTGGTGTGGAAACGGGCACGCGTATCCGCCGCTCGGGCGAGGGCGAGGCTGGTCTTCGTGGCGGGCCATCGGGTGATCTCTATATTTTCATCGAAGTGACCGAGCATCAGATATTCAAACGCGAAGGCATGGATCTGTTCTGCGGGGTTCCCGTATCCATGGTGACCGCTGCCCTTGGCGGTGACATNGAAGTGCCCACAATCGACGGTGGTCGCAGCCGTGTGAAGGTGCATGAAGGCTCNCAATCAGGCCGTCAGATGCGCCTTCGGGGCAAAGGCATGCCTGCGGTGCGTGGCGGTGGTTCAGGTGATATGTATATCGAATTGCAGGTCGAAACGCCTGTGAACCTGACCTCCGAGCAGAAAGAAGTTCTCAAGCAGTTTGGTGAAAACTGCGGTCAATCGAACAACCCCCATGCAAGCGGGTTCTTCGATAAGGTGAAAACCTTCTGGGAAAATATGAAAAGCTGAATTGAAAACAGGCGGGCCGCACAACCATGGGCCCGCCTGTTTTAAGTCACTTCCCGATTTCGCAAGCCGCCATCACAGCCATATTCAGAATGTCATTCGCGGTCGAAACCGTGGAACACACCTGAACAGGCCGATCGAGCCCTGTCAAAATCGGGCCAATCACAGTCGCGCCCGCCATTTCCTGCATCAGCTTAACCGAGATCGACGCGGAATGGCGCGCTGGCACAACCAAAACATTTGCGGGAGCCCGAAAGTTTCGCGAAAGGGTAATTGGCCAGAACATCCGCATTCAGCGCCACATCGACAGTCATTTCACCATCAAACTCGAAATCCACACCTTCTTCGGCCAGAATTGCAGGCGCATGACCCATTTTCTCGGCGCGTTCCGATACCGGATAGCCAAAGGTCGAGAAGCTGACAAACGCCACGCGTGGATCAAGACCCAGCGCTTTTGCAACGCCCGCGCCACGTTTGGCAATCAAGGCCAAATCCTCGGCCTCGGGCCATTCATGAACCAGCGTATCGCCGATCAGCAAAATTTTGCCCTTATGCAGCAAAGCCGTGACGCCAACCGCACCATCCTTGGCGCTCACGTCAAAGACATGCCCCAAAAGGCCAAGAACATGCGCTGATTTGCGGGTCGCACCCGTCACCAAGCCATCGCCATGCCCATGGGCCAGCATCAAAGCCGAAAAAACATGCCTGTCGCGTGCAGCAAGGCGGTGAATATCGGTTCGATCAAAGCCCTTCCGCTGCAATCGGGAATAGAGCAGATCCTTGTAGCGGGGCAGATGAACGGTGTTGGCTGCATTCACAATCTCCAGCTCACGCACGGCATCTGCCAGACCTGCCTCCTCCAGCTTTTCCTTCACATCCGCTTCTCGACCAACCACCAGTGATTTTCCCAAACCATTGCGCTGATAGGCAACCGCGGCGCGCAGCACGCGGATGTCATCACCCTCGGCAAAGATCATCTGTGCCTGTGCATTGCGCGCGCGGGCATAAACCGATTGCAGGATGGAAGATGTCGGATCCATCCTTGCCTGCAAGCTTTCGCTGTAAGCCTCCAGATCAAGGATCGGACGACGCGCAACGCCAGTATCCATCCCCGCCCGTGCAACAGCAGTCGGGATTTTATGGATCAAGCGCGGATCAAAAGGCGCGGGGATGATATAATCGCGGCCAAATGCCAGTTTGCGACCATAGGCCATCGCAACCTCGTCAGGCACATCTTCGCGAGCAAGCTCGGCCAAAGCGCGGGCACAAGCGATCTTCATCTCGTCATTGATGGCGCGGGCATGAATATCCAACGCTCCACGGAAGAGGTAAGGAAAGCCCAGCACGTTGTTCACTTGATTGGGGTAATCCGAGCGGCCAGTTGCAACAATCGCATCAGGGCGCACTTCATGCGCCTCTTCAGGGGTAATTTCAGGGTCAGGGTTAGCCATCGCGAAAATCACGGGGTTTTCCGCCATGCTTTTCACCATATCCTGCGTCACAGCCCCTTTGACCGAAACACCAAGGAAAACATCGGCACCCGCCATCGCCTCTTCAAGCGTGCGGAGTTCCGTTTTGACAGCATGGGCCGATTTCCACTGGTTCATACCCTCGGTACGACCTTGGTAGATCACACCCTTGGTGTCACAGGTGATGCAATTATCATGTTTCGCACCCATGGATTTCAGCAATTCAATACAGGCAATCCCCGCAGCCCCTGCACCATTGAGAACGATTTTGCAGTCTTCAATTTTCTTGCCTGACAGCTGCAATGCATTCAAAAGCCCAGCCGCACAAATTACGGCGGTGCCGTGCTGGTCATCATGGAAAACAGGAATATCCATGATCTCTTTCAAGCGGCTCTCAATAATGAAACATTCAGGCGCTTTGATGTCTTCAAGATTGATCCCACCGAATGTTGGGCCCATCAAGCGCACCGCATTAATGAATTCCTCAGGGTCTTCGGTATCCAGCTCAATATCGATGGAGTTGATATCAGCGAAGCGTTTGAACAGAACCGCCTTACCCTCCATGACGGGCTTGGAAGCCAAAGCGCCCAAATTCCCAAGGCCCAGAACGCCGTACCGTTCGAGATCACGGCGACCATATTGCCCTTGGTGGTATAGTCATACGCCGCTTCAGGGTTTTCGGCGATCACCTCACAAGGCACCGCAACACCGGGCGAATAGCAAGGCTCAGATCGCGTTGCGTGGTCATCGCGGTCGAGGCTTGGATATCAATTTTACCTGGCCGAGGCTCAAGGTGATACGTAAGCGCCTCTTCACGCGTGATCTTAAGTTTGTCCGACATTGCCTCGAATTCCTTCCTAATCTCGAAAAGTCATAACGTGAGAGGGGATGTGCCACAACAAGGGCCTTTTGCCGCTTCAATCCCGACGCGGGGCTTTGTAGGCTGTGCTCCAGAAAACGGGGGCGTTCATGACCGCGCAAGTCACACCAATGATGGCACAATATCTTGAGATAAAGGCGCAGCATCGCGATGCGCTTTTGTTTTATCGCATGGGTGACTTTTACGAGATGTTCTTCGATGACGCGGTCGCCGCATCCGAGGCTTTGGATATCGCGCTGACCAAGCGTGGTAAGCATGATGGCGAAGATATCGCGATGTGTGGTGTGCCNCATCANGCTGCCGAAGGCTATTTCCTGACCTTGATCCGCAAAGGCTTTCGCGTTGCGGTCTGCGAGCAGATGGAAAACCCCGCCGAGGCCAAGAAACGCGGCTATAAAGCGGTGGTGCGCCGCGAAGTTGTGCGCCTCGTCACCCCGGGAACGCTGACAGAAGACAGTCTGCTTGATGCAAGACGGCATAATTTTCTTGCCGCNTATGCAGAAGTGCGGGGCGAAGGGGCCTTGGCTTGGACAGATATTTCAACAGGGGCCTTCCATGTGATGGAATGCTCACCCACGAGATTGGGGCCCGAGCTTGCACGGCTCTCGCCGCGCGAAGTGCTTGTTTCTGATGGTTTGGAAGAAACGCGGATCGAGCTAATCGAAGAAATAGGGACATCGGTAACCCGCCTTTCCCCCACCAGCTTCGACAGCGCCAGCGCTGATGAGCGGCTGAAATCCCTTTTTAAGGTCAAAACGCTCGAGCCTTTTGGCGAGTTTGATCGCTCCAGCCTCGCTGCTATGGGGGCCGTAGTGGATTACCTTGATATTACGCAGAAGGGGAACTTGCCCCTGCTGCGGCCACCATCACGGCAATTCGCAAGCCGCGTCATGCAGATTGATGCCGCAACCCGCCGTAATTTGGAACTGACAAGCAGCTTGTCGGGTGGGCGTTCAGGCAGCCTGTTGGCCACCATTGATCGAAGCCTTACAGCGGCAGGTGGCCGTCTGTTGGAGCGTCGTATTTCGAGCCCAAGCTGCATGTTAGAGACTATTCTGGCACGCCATGACGCCGTTGAATTTGCGCTCTCTGACAGTCGCTTGTCCGCAGACTTGCGGGACATTCTGCGCAAAGCGCCTGACATGGATCGCGCCCTTTCTCGGCTGGCACTGGACCGTGCTGGCCCAAGGGACCTGACCGCCATTCGCGCAGGGCTTGCGCAAGCGCTTTCGATCCATTCTGCGATCCAAACCAAGGATTTGCCCGAGCTATGGTCAAAAGCCACTGATGCCTTGCTTGGCCATGATGATCTGGTCAGCCTTCTGGATGATGCGCTGATTGCGGAGCCACCCATGTTTGCCCGCGATGGCGGCTTTATCGCCTCGGGGTATCATTCTGAACTGGATGAAGCGCGGCAGCTTCGCGATGAGGGCCGAAGTGTCGTGGCCTCCATGCAGGCCGAATATATTGAACTTTGCGGCGTTCAATCGCTGAAAATTAAGCATAACAACGTTTTGGGCTATTTCATCGAAACAACGGCGACCCATGCCGAGAAGATGATGAACCCGCCTTTATCCGAAACCTTTATTCATCGGCAAACCACCGCGAATGCAGTGCGGTTCACGACAGTTCCGCTATCCGAGCTGGAAACCAAGATCCTGAATGCAGGCAATCGTGCGTTGGAATTGGAAAAAGAGCTGTTCCAAGACCTGCGAAATGCGGTTCTCGCCTTGCATGAAAGGATCAGTATGGCCTCATCTGCCTTGGCCGAGATTGATCTATACCTCGCCTTGGCCGATCTCGCGCGGAGCGAGGATTGGGTGAGGCCAAGAATGGACGATAGCCGTGCCTTCGATATTTCGGGCGGTCGCCACCCCGTTGTCGAAGCAGCCCTTCGCAAATCAGGTGAGCCTTTCATCGCGAATGATACGGATCTGAGCGCTGACGGCTCCGAGGCTGCGATTGTCTTGCTAACGGGTCCGAATATGGCGGGTAAATCGACCTTTTTGCGCCAGAACGCTTTGATCGCGATTTTGGCTCAAATGGGCAGTTTCGTGCCTGCTCGTTCGGCCCATATTGGCTTGGTCAGTCAAGTTTTCTCACGTGTTGGGGCCTCGGATGATCTGGCGCGGGGCAGGTCAACCTTCATGGTAGAAATGGTCGAAACCGCGACGATTTTGAACCAAGCCGATGCCCGCGCCTTGGTCATTCTAGATGAGATTGGTCGCGGCACCGCCACCTATGACGGTTTGTCGATTGCTTGGGCCACTTTGGAACATATGCATGACGTGAATACATGCCGCGCGCTTTTTGCGACGCATTACCATGAGATGACTTCGCTGGCAGGTCGTCTGCAAGGCGTGTCCAACGCCACTGTCTCGGTCAAGGAATGGGAAGGTGACATCGTCTTCCTGCATGAGGTCAAAGCAGGTGCCGCTGATCGGTCATATGGAGTTCAGGTGGCAAAGCTTGCAGGCCTGCCTGATGCTGTGATCCTGCGCGCGCAAGACGTGCTGGAAGCCTTGGAGAAGGGCGAGCGTGAAGGCGAAGATCGAAAACAGACCTTGATCGACGATTTGCCACTTTTCTCGGCCACGCCAGCGCCCAGCCAACCCGTTGGCGGCACTTCGGAGATCGAAGAAAAATTACGCGCGGTGCATCCCGATGAGATGACCGCGCGCGATGCTTTGTCTTTGATGTATGAACTGAAATCCCTGCTGAAAGAGCAGTGATCAGCTTGCAGGTGTGGAAGACACGCCGACTTGCGCGGGGCGAAGCAAACGATCGTGCAACATAAAGCCTTCGGCCATCACCTGAATGATCTCACCCGCTTTCGTTCCGGGAACAGGGGCTTCGAACATCGCTTGGTGAATCTGCGGGTCAAAAACATCGCCGTTTTCAGGGGCAACCGGCGTAATGCCATGCTTTGAAAACACGCTGAGCAATTCGCGCAGGGTCAATTCGACGCCCTCAATCACGCCACCCGCCACTTCTCGCTGCGCATCATCGACAACATCCAGCGCACGGCGAAGATTATCGTAAACGGGAAGAAGATCACGCGACATTTTCGAGGAACCGTAATGCTCGGCTTCACGGCGGTCACGTTCGGCCCGTTTGCGAACATTCTCTGATTCCGCCAGCGTGCGCAAAAGCTGATCTTTGAGTTGATCACGCTCTTCAATAATCGCGTCGACATTTGCAGAAGGAAGATCNTCCTCTTCAAGCTCGGCCTCATAGGCTGCCGCTTCTGCTTCTTCCAATGCTTCAACATCGTCCAGGAATGGATCTTCCTTGGGGTCTGCCATTTTTTAACCTCTTATCCGCGGTCGGAGATGAGTTTCCCGACCAGCTGTGCGGTGTAGTCCACAATCGGAACGATCCGGCCATAATTAAGCCGCGTAGGGCCAATAACGCCGACCGCACCGACAATTTTACGATCAGAGTTCATATAGGGAGATACCACCAGAGAGGAACCCGAAAGTGAAAATAACTTGTTCTCAGAACCGATAAAAATGCGCACACCATCGCCTTCCTCGGTCAGTTCAAGGAAATCAGTGATATCGCGCTTGCGCTCAAGGTCGTCAAACAGGGTTCTGATGCGTTCAAGATCTTCGGCTTCTTGGCTATCGGGCAACAAATTCGCGCGGCCACGCACGATCAGACGTTCGCTTTGCTCACCCGAACCATCCCAAATTGCCATGCCTGATTCGATGAGGTTTTGAGCGAGGGCATCAATCTCGTGCCGATGCTTGGTAACCTCGGCCTCCATGACGCGGCGCAATTCGCTGATGGTGCGCCCCTCAGCCAGTGAATTCAGAAAATTCGCGGCTTCACGCATGGAACTGGGTGTGTGGCCCATGGGGGGATTAAACAGGCGGTTCTCGACATGGCCATCGGCGAAAACCAAAACAACCAAGGCCCGATCAGGCGAAAGCGAGACAAATTCAATATGTTTGATCGGGGCCTCGTATTTGGGCGCCAGAACAAGGCTCGCCCCTTGGGTAATACCCGACAAAGCCGAGCCGATGCGATCAAGCATGCCGCCTACATTATTGGAATTATCACCAAGATTGGCGTTCAGCCTGTCGCGATCTTCGGCATCGACATCACCAACCTCCAGAAGCCCGTCAACGAACATCCGCAACCCTAGCTGCGTAGGAACACGCCCCGCAGACACATGCGGGCTGCCGACCAGGCCTAGCAGTTCCAAATCCTGCATGACATTGCGAACGGTCGCCGCCGAGACATTCTCGGACAGGCTGCGCGTCAGCGTGCGGGAGCCAACAGGCGCGCCCGATTCCAGATAGGCTTCGACCACGCGGCGAAACACCTCGCGCGAGCGGTCATTCATCTCGGATAATGTGGTCGACGGCTCTGTCATTTTAGGGGCTTTTCCTGAGCAAGCACATTTGAGGCAAGTGTCTTAGAGGTCAATCGGGGTTGCAACCTTATACCCACTGCGATTATCCCACTTAAATACCCTTACAGGAGATACCTATGCGTCCTTCCGGCCGAAACCTAGACGAGATGCGCCCGATTTCCATCGAAACCGGAGTGCTTGCACATGCCGAAGGATCTTGCTTGATCAAATGCGGTGATACGCATGTTCTTTGCACAGCATCCCTTGAGGAGCGTGTTCCCCCATTTCTGCGCAATACCGGCCTTGGTTGGGTCACCGCCGAATACGGCATGCTGCCCCGTGCAACCCATACCCGAATGCGCCGCGAAGCGGCTGCGGGCAAGCAATCAGGCCGTACGCAAGAGATTCAACGCCTGATCGGGCGGTCCCTGCGCGCGGGTGTTGATCGCTCGGCCTTGGGGGAGCGGCAGATCACCGTTGATTGCGATGTCATCCAAGCCGATGGCGGCACGCGCTGCGCGTCGATCACAGGCGGTTGGGTTGCGCTGCGTTTAGCTGTGAACAAACTGCTGAAAGCAGGCGATATTGTCAGCGATCCGATTGTTGAAAATGTTGCAGCCATTTCCTGCGGCATCTATGCAGGCCAGCCCGTGCTGGACCTTGATTACCCTGAGGACAGCGAAGCAGGCACGGATGGCAATTTTGTCATGACAGGCGGCGGTCAAATGATCGAATTGCAAGCCAGCGCCGAAGGTTCGACCTTCTCACCAGATGAATTCGCATCGATGTTGGCTCTGGCCAATAAAGGTGTGACTGAATTGGTGGCCGCACAAAACGAGGCGGTTGCCTGATATGCGAAAATTCCTCGGCGATACGCTTTTGGTTGCGACCCATAATCAGGGTAAATTGGAAGAAATCGCCGATCTTCTCTCAGGGTTCGGGATCAAGGTGACCTCCGCCAAGGAGCATAACCTTCCCGAACCTGAAGAGACGGGCACCACTTTCGTCGAAAACGCGCGGACCAAAGCGCATGCAGCCGCAAAAGCAACGGGTCTACCGTCATTGTCAGATGATAGCGGCATCGCAATCGATGCGCTGAATGGGGCCCCCGGTGTTTATACCGCCGATTGGGCCGAAACTCCGAATGGTCGTGATTTCATCATGGCTATGGAGCGCACACATCGTGAGCTGGAAGACATTTCCGCGCCATACCCGCGGACAGCGCAGTTTTGCTGCACACTCGTTCTTGCTTGGCCAGATGGACATGATGAGGTTTTCCCCGGCGTTATGCCTGGCCAGTTGGTTTGGCCAATGCGGGGTGAGCAGGGCCATGGGTATGACCCGATTTTCCAACCGGATGGGTATGACATAACCTTTGGCGAGATGGATCGTTGGGAAAAGAACAAAATCAGCCATCGTGCTGATGCTTTCCGCAAGCTGGTCAAAGCCTTTGAACGCGACTGAAGATTGGATGAATGGGGGGTTTGGCCTCTACATCCATTGGCCGTTTTGTCAGGCCAAATGCCCCTATTGCGATTTCAACTCCCATGTTGTGAACAGCATTGATCATCAGCGTTGGACAACGGCCTATCTGTCCGAGATTGACCGTATTGCCGATGAAACCCAAGGACGTGTCCTGAATTCAGTGTTCTTCGGAGGTGGGACACCCTCGATGATGCATCCCGACACGGTCGCGGCCATCATCGAAAAGCTCAAAAGCCGCTGGTCCTGTGCCAATGATCTTGAAATCACCCTCGAAGCTAATCCGACCTCCGTCGAGGCGGGGCGTTTCAAAGGGTATCGCGATGGTGGCGTCTCTCGGATTTCGATGGGAATTCAATCGCTTAGGGATGAACCTTTACGGCTTTTGGGGCGCCTTCATTCCGTCGCTGAAGCCAAGCAAGCCTTTGATATCGCAAGAAAAACCTTTGATCGCATCAGTTTTGATCTGATCTATGCACGCCAATATCAAACGGCGGATGACTGGAAAGCAGAACTCTCTGAGGCGCTTGCGATGAGTGTTGATCATCTCTCGCTCTATCAACTGACCGTTGAAGACGGCACAGCCTTTGGAACCCGCTTCGCTGCGGGCAAGCTTCCTGGGCTACCCAGTGAAGATCTGGGCGCGGAACTATATGAAATCACACAAGAATTTTGCGAACAAGCTGGGATGCCCGCTTATGAGGTTTCAAACCATGCCAGTGATATGGCTTGGTCACGGCATAACCTGATCTATTGGCGTTACGGCGATTACGCGGGCATCGGGCCCGGCGCGCATGGCAGGCTGACATTGAACAATCAGCGCATGGCTACGACAACTCCGCTTGCTCCAACCGAATGGCTAAAGCGCGTAGAGGAATTCGGAAATGGCGAAGACCCCCGCGAATTGATCAAGGCGAAGGACCAAGCGCTTGAAGCTTTGCTTATGGGGCTTCGACTGAGCGAAGGGGTCTCTATCAGGCGAATAGAGACTATTTTTAACGGCATTCTTGACCCCTCAAAGCTGGAATATTTGGGTGATCTCGGCCTAATTTCCATTGATCAGGATCGATTACAGGTCAGCCCCAAGGGCCGACCTGTTCTGAATGGCGTTCTTAGAGAATTAACCGCTTAATCGCGCTGCGATCCGTTCAAAAGCCTCATCAGATCATCAAGGGCTTCCAAGTCCTTGTATTCAATCGTGATTTTGCCTTTTCCCGTATCAGCGCTGTGATCAATTGCCACTTTGGTTCCCAAAGCAGCGGATAGATCACTCTCCAAGGCACGGGTATCAGCATCTTTGTCAGAAGATGCGTTTGCCTTTGTTTTCTTGGGCTTCTCGGCTGTCGTGCCGCTTACAGCGGCCAATTTCTCCGCGTCGCGGACAGAGAGACCTTTGGCTACAATCTCTCGCGCCAATTCAGATGCATTGGGCAAAGTGATCAGGGCCCGCGCATGCCCCGCAGAGAGCTGTCCAGCGGTGAGCATGGCTTGCACATCTTCCGGCAATTGCAGCAACCGCATCAAATTCGCGATATGGCTGCGGCTTTTTCCCATCGCAGTCGCCAATTTCTCCTGCGTATGACCGAAGCGGTCAATCAACTGGCGATACCCTGTGGCTTCTTCCACTGGGTTAAGGTCAGCACGCTGAATATTCTCGATAATCGCAATCTCAAGAACTTCTGCATCGTCAAAGTCGCGAATGATAACGGGAAGGTCATGCAATTGCGCAATTTGCGAGGCGCGCCACCGGCGTTCACCCGCAACGATCTGATACTGATCAGGCTGGCCAGGGGCAGGGCGTACAATCAGAGGCTGGATAACGCCTTTTTCCTTGATCGAATTCGCCAGCTCATTCAGGGCGTCATCGGTGAAGTTGCGGCGGGGCTGATCAGGGTTAGGATGGATAGATTCAATCGGCAAACGTGCATCAGGCCGACGTGGGGAAGGACTTGCGTCAGAAGAAGGCGCATCGCCGCTGGTTACATCGGCGTCGATATCAGACATCAAAGCCGACAGGCCGCGACCAAGGCCCCGTTTTTCACGTTTACTCATGCATTTACTCCTTCACTCGCGCTTGCAGAATGGCGCGCGACAACTTCTTCCGCCAATTTCATATAAGCCTCACTGCCTTTGGAGGCTGCATCATACTCAAAAACTGACATCGCATAGGATGGCGCTTCGCTGAGGCGCACATTTCTGGGGATTTTGGTTTCAAACACCAATGATCCAAGCGTTTCGCGCGTATCTTCTTCGACCTGACGACTGAGGTTATTGCGCAGATCGAACATGGTGAGGACAACCCCTTCGATCCTGAGATCAGGATTGGCGGTGTCGCGCACCTGCCGAACGGTCAGCATCAATTGAGAAAGTCCCTCAAGGGCGAAAAATTCCGATTGGAGGGGAACCAAAACGGCATGGGACGCGACCAGTGCATTGACGGTCAGCAAACTCAAAGACGGCGGGCAATCAATCAAGATATAATCATAGGCCGCTGTTGCCTCAGCAGAGAGGGCGTTTTTCAGCAAAAACACTTTCTTTTCGTTATTCACCAGCTCAACATCCGCCGAGCTGAGATCGGTCGTCGCGGGCGAAATATCCAGACCCTCAACACCGGTGGCCTGAATAACATCAGCCAGAGGCTGCCCTTCAAGGATCAGATCATAGGTTGTAAGGTCACGATCATCGATCCCAAGACCAGTTGACGCATTTCCCTGCGGATCAAGATCCAGAATGAGGACCTTCTTACCCAGAAGGGCCAGACCAGCGCCCAGATTAATGGTTGTCGTGGTTTTCCCCACGCCGCCTTTCTGATTGGCGACCGAGATAATTCTGGGATGGGCTGGGTCAGACACGCGACAGATCTCCAATTTCAACTATGCGTCCGTCTGTACTTGTCAGACTGGGATGAGTTTCTAATGACATTTGCCAGATTTCTTTGGCTTCAATGATCTCTTGCTCAGCATTTGCGCCCTTAAGAAAAAGGCATACCGTCTGGCGCAAGATGTGGGAACGCCAAATCGCATAGACGTTGCAGATCGGCCAAAGCCCGCGCAGAAATAATGTGCGCATTCTGCGCTGGCGCATCTTCCACACGCCGCGTCAGAACAGCAACCTTTACGCCGCATATGCGCGCAACCTCACGAATAAAGGAGCCTTTGCGAAGGTCAGATTCAATAAAAGTGAATGACAGGTCGGGCGCCAATTCACTGGCCATAATCGCGCAGACAAGGCCTGGGAAGCCCGCACCGCTGCCAATATCCAGCCAAGATCCACTATCTACATGCCGCAGCTTGAACACTTGCGCTGAGTCAAGGATATGGCGTTCCCAGACATGAGGGATCGTCGAAGGAGCGATGAGATTGATCGCCTTTTGCCATTTCAACAGCGCGGCAACGTATGACTCCAGCTTTTCCAATGTTTCACGTGAAACATCTGCAGCGATAATGCTCTTGGCGTCATCTTCCGTCATGCGGATTTACGCTGATGCTGGCGTAATTTCACAAGCACGAGGCTGAGCGCTGCAGGTGTCATCCCGTCGATACGGCCTGCCTGACCAAGCGTCGTAGGGCGCACCGCTGAAAGCTTCGACCTGATTTCATTGGAAAGGCCGCCGATCGTCCCATAATCCATATCCTCAGGGATTTTCTGTGCCTCATCACGGGCGAGAGCTGCCACATCGCGCTCCTGACGTTCGATATAGGAAACATAAAGCGCCTCTCGCGAGATTTGATCGCGCGTATCGCTGTCCAGCTCTGTCAATTCCGGCCAAATCCCATCTAGCTGATCAAAGGTGATGTCCGGAAAGCCCAATAAATCAAGCGCTGTGCGGCGGCTGCCATCTTGATTGATGTTCAACCCATGCGCTTTGCCTTGGGTCGGCGTCACACTTTTTGAGGTGACCGCCTCATATCCTTTGGAAAGGCGCTCCATTTTATCTTCAAACCGCGCTTTGCGCTGTTCATCCGCCAAACCAAGCTCAATCGCCCGAGGCGTTAAACGTTGATCCGCGTTATCGGCGCGCAGGCTCAAACGGAACTCTGCGCGCGAGGTAAACATGCGATACGGCTCGGAAACGCCACGCGTTACAAGATCATCGACCATAACGCCGATATAGCTTTCGCGGCGTGAGAATGTTTGTTCATCTTTATCCAACGCCTTGGATGCGGCGTTCAACCCCGCAACAAAGCCTTGTGCGGCGGCCTCTTCATAGCCTGTGGTCCCGTTGATCTGGCCAGCAAGGAACAGGCCAGGGACTTCCCGCAATTCAAGAACGGGCGAGAGCGCGCGCGGATCAATGAAATCATATTCAATTGCATAACCAGGTTGCAGGATATCTGCATTTTCCAGACCTGTGATTGAACGGACATAATCGATCTGCACATCTTCAGGCAGGGAAGTCGAAATGCCATTGGGGTAGATCGTGTGATCCTCAAGGCCTTCGGGCTCTAGGAAGATCTGATGCGAATTTTTATCCGCAAAGCGCACGATCTTGTCTTCGATCGACGGGCAATATCGCGGCCCGATCCCCTCGATATGGCCACCATACATGGCAGAGCGATCCAGGTTATCGCGAATGATATCGTGGGTTTTCTCGTTTGTATGGGTGATCCCACAGGAAATCTGCCGCACATGCGGGCCATTGGACATGAAAGAGAACAGCGCTGGATCATCATCCGCGGGCTGCATATCCAAACCATCCCAAGCGATTGTCCGGCCATCCAAGCGGGGAGGGGTGCCCGTTTTCAGCCTGCCCATGGGAAGGTTGAACCCGTCCAGACGTTCGGCCAGCTTGACCGAAGGTTTTTCACCCATACGGCCGCCCTCGTGCGAGCGATCACCAATATGGATGACACCGCGCAAAAAGGTGCCTGTGGTCAAAACAGCAGATCGCGCGGGGATCTCAGCGCCATCAGCAAGGACCACACCCGCAAGAGAAGCGCCATTCATCATCAGATCGGCGACTTCCCCCTCGATCACAGTGAGATTGGGCACATCCCCCAGCAGGGATTGCATAGCGGATTTATACAAAGCGCGGTCAGATTGCGTGCGGGGGCCCTGAACAGCAGGCCCTTTCCGGCGGTTCAACAGGCGAAACTGGATGCCCGACATATCAGCGGCAATCCCCATAACGCCGCCAAGCGCATCAATCTCACGAACCAGATGGCCCTTACCCAAACCGCCAATAGCGGGGTTGCAGGACATTACGCCGATGCCTGACTTGGATAATGTAATCAACGCTGTATTGGCACCCGCGCGTGCGGACGCATGGGCTGCCTCGCACCCCGCATGGCCACCGCCAATTACCACCACATCAAATGCATCATGTTTCACGTGAAACATTCCTACTTTCCTAGGCAGAANCGCGAGAATATCTCGCCCAATACCATTTCAACATCCACTCGCCCGATCAGCGCATCAAGCTTTCTGAGCGCTGTTCTGAGATTCTCGGCCGCCAGCTCTGTTCGCTCAGCGCCAGCCTTTACCTCAAACATCGCCTGATCCAAAGCCTCTTTCGCATCCTCCATCGCGATGCGATGCCTAAGCTGCGTCGCAGTAGCCACCCCTGACGCTCTGTCTGAGAGCTGCACAGCAATGTGGCCAATAAGCTCATCGACGCCTTCGCCTGAGACACCCGATACTGTGCCCACGCCACCACCGTGCATATCACCTTTGCCAAGAAGCGTAATGTCACCGTCTTGCAGAGTAACTGAGGGCACCTCCTGCGGATCAGACTTCAGGAAGACCCGCAGATCAGCACGCTCAGCCCGTTCCAGAGCACGGCCTACGCCGACCCGCTCAATCACATCGTCCGTGTCCCGCAAACCTGCTGTATCCAGCAGCGTCACAGGCAAGCCTCCAACATCCATCCGAACTTCGATCACATCACGCGTGGTTCCCGCGATTTCCGAGGTGATCGCAGCCTCACGGCCAGCTAACCTATTGAGAAGAGTAGATTTTCCTGCATTCGGCGCCCCAAGAATGGCCACCTCAAACCCGTCCCGAATACGTTCCGCAGCAAAGGTGCCCTTGATCTCCTGACTGAGCGAGTTTGAAACCTCACCTATCAGTTCAAGAACTTCTGGGGCCACATCAACTGGAACCTCTTCATCCGCGAAATCAATGGTAACCTCCAGCAAGGCGGCCGCTCTCAGCAGCTTTTCGCGCCAGTCCGATACCACATCGCCCAAAGCCCCCGAGAACAAGCGCACGGCCTGCATACGCTGCGCCTCCGTCTCGGCATC
>JGI26083J51738_10000814_pt1 | contig 16815 bp, 10 predicted proteins | sample SaaInl85LU_5_DNA_FD_51738 | JGI IMG/M metagenome (IMG submission 51738)
AGCGGAGCATTCTGTAGTATTTTTTGGCTTAAGGAAAGAGGTCTAATGCCTGGTCTCGCTTTTTCTAATGAATTAATCAGCAGAGATGAAGGTATGCACGTAGAATTTGCAGTTCTTCTTTATTCAATGATTGAGAATAAATTATCAGAACAAAAAGTTCATGAGATTATGAAAGAGGCTGTAGAACTAGAAAAAGAATTTATTACTGAAAGTATTCCTTGTAGTATGCTTGGTATGAATGCTGATTTGATGAAAAATTATATTCAATACGTAGGCGATAGATTACTTTCGCAATTAAATTATTCTAAAATTTGGAATGTTAATAATCCTTTTCCATTTATGGAGAGAATATCCATAGAGACAAAAGCAAATTTCTTTGAAGGTCGTGTATCACAATATAGTAAAGCAAATGTAGGAACAAAACAATCACACGCTGAACTAAGAAAATTTACTATTGATGCTGACTTTTAAGAATATTATTTTAATATATGCTGTATTTTTCTGTAAAATCTTGCCATTCTTTTATAATATAAGGGTCTTTCATAATAGAATGTTTATTTTTATAATTTTGTTTTTGTGATGATATCCAATTTCCTAGAGATTTGATTTCTTTATTTTTATCAATTTTTGATGGTAATATATTATATTCTTTAATATAATCTTCTACTTTTCTTTTATTATCAAACCAAATTTTTTCATTTGACATAAAGAATGTTGTATATTTTTCTATAAATTCACCCCATTCTTTTCTTATTAGAATGTCTTTCATAATTTGTTTATTATTTTTGTAATTTTGTTTTTGAGTTCCTATCCAATATCCAAGTGTTTTGATTTCTTTATTTTTATCAGTTTGCAATGGTAATTTATTATATTCTTTAATATAATCTTCTACTTTTCTTTTATTATCAAACCAAATTTCTTCATTTGACATAAAGAATGGTGCATATTCTTCTATAATTTTTTCCCATTCTTTTCTTATTATAGAGTCTTTCATAATATCTTTATTATTTTTGTAATTATGTTTTTGAGATCCTATCCAATATACAAGATTTTTGATTTCTTTATTTTTATCAATTCGAGAGGGTAATTTATTATATTCTTTAATATAATCTTCTACTTTTTTTTTGTTATCAAACCAAAATTCTTCATCTGTATAAAATAATTCATTATATTCTTCAATAATTTTTTCCCATTCTTTTCTTATTAGAGAGTCTTTCATAATTTGTTTATTATTTTTGTAATTATGTTTTTGATTTTGTATCCAATATCCAAGAGTTTTGATTTTTTTATTTTTATCAGTTTTTGATGGTATTTTATTATATTCTTTAATATAATCTTCTACTTTTCTTTTATTATCAAACCAAAATTCTTCATTTGATTTAAATAATGATATATATTCTTCTATAAAATTTTCCCATTCTTTTCTTATTATTGAGTTTTTCATAATTTGATTATTATTTTTGTAATTATGTTTTTGAGTACCTATCCATTTACCAAGAAATTTGATATTATTATTTTTATCTTTTTCATAAGGCAATTTCCCATTTTCATCAATATAAGCTTTAACCATCTCTAATTTGTCTTCCCAAGTATAAAACTTGAATTCCTTAATGTCTATAATACAATTATTTAATAATACCTTATCATTCTCTATCAATTCAATACCATTTTCATCTTTACTATGAAAGAAATCTATTGTATTTATTTTTATTTTATCATTAAACATAATATCATATTCTTTAATTGATGATAATGTTTCTAATATCTCTTCATACTCATCACACCAAATATAAATATTAGCAACTTTAAAAGGATTTTTATTATCTGTTCTTGTAGCCCTATTCATTCTTTGGATAGTTGTTATTTTATTTTTAGGCGCATAACTGATGTAAATACTATCACATGTAGGAATATCAATACACTCGTTTAATATCATAATATTAAATAATAGTTGAATTTTATCATTATTCGCAAAATTGTTTAACACATTCTTTCTAGTCTTTTCACTATCTTTACAAGAAATACTATCCATTTCAAAATCCATAATATAAAAGTCATTCATTACCTTCATACTTTCCATCATAGTATTCATATCTTCAGTATCTTTACAATAAATTATGCATTTCCTAGAACCATTATTTGCTATACAAGAATATAAGAATTTACATCTATTCTTAATGTCATTATCAATTTCATAAATAGATAGTTCTTTATCCAACTCTTCATTATTCTCGTGAATAGAAGGAAGCCATATTTTATAGTCTGTAATATATTTATTAGAAATAGCATCTGTAAATGTCATTTGATAAACTATTTCTCCAAATAAATATTCAGTATCAATTGATTCTTCATCATATTCAATATCATAAATTCTTGGAGTAGCTGACATAAATATGATTTTATGATTTGACATAAGAAGTTTAAATATAGGATTGTCTTCATTTGTAATATTTGTTTTAGATAAATTATGAAATTCATCAATAATAAATAAGGCGTCTTTAAAAAGATCTAAACATTCTGCAATTAAATCCATAGAATCGTAAGTACAAGATATAAGTAAATTATCGTGTCCTTTAATAAATTCTTTAATACTATCTAAATCCCTATTACCATCGCTATCAACTAATAAAGTATTATTCGCATTATATCCATATTCAATAAGCCTATTTAAATTCTGTTTAGCAAACTCTCTTAAAGGAGATAGTATAATAATATGTTTATAACGATTAGATACCAAAGACCCTATAAGTGTCTTACCGCAACCACAAGGTAAAGATAAAATACCCCTATTATTTTTTTGAAAATGCTTTTCAAATTTATTGTCAGCTTCTACTTGAAAACTATAAGGTACTATTTCAGTAGATGTAATAATTTCATTATTTCTAATAGTATCATAAGGTAATTTAACAAAGTATATCTTATTATCATCAGAAACTTCTAATAAGCCATTTATATTATTACTAGAGTCAAAATTAACAACATAAGGTGATAACTTAGTAGTGTATCTAATGTTTCTTGATAGACAACTAGTATAATAAATAAAGGTATTAACATCTCTAATAAAAGCACTTCTCATCATAATACCAGCAATATCATCTACACATAATCCATTATTATAACCGTTCTTACATTGGACGATAGAGCATTTGCCATTATCAATTTGTAGAATATCAATACCAATATCCTTATGATTATGTAAATACCCTTCTTTAAGGTCTTTTCTTAATAACCTCATTTCATTATGAGAATCAATAAGATTATTATCAATTAAAATATTTTCCGGACACTCATTCCATAAATAGGCATTTTTAGATAATTTTTGTATTATGAAATCTTTTACATATATCTCATATAATAAGCCTTTATCTTGATTATTCATAATATATATTTATATTACTTAAATAATATAATCACTTTTTATATTATTTCAAAAAAGAGTACATAATTTAAATAATTTGTAAAATATATTAACTTTCTCTAAAAATCTGAAAAAATAAAATTATGTACTTTTTTATCTAAGCCCATTACCATGAATACGTGTATATAAATATTATATACACAATATATATAATGTCAAAAGAAATAATAGAAAATAATAAATTATTGATAGAAATAAGAAAAATTGTAAAAGAAGAAGTAGGAACAATTGTAAAAGAAGAAGTAAATGTAGCATTAAAACCACTTACAATAGATGTATCAAAAATATCACAAAGATTAAACAAAGTTGAGAAGTCATTGAATAAAGGTGATTTTATAGATTTGGATTATATTTATCCATCTGACAGTAAATATAATGTAATAGATGATAATATAACAATACCTAAATCATATAACATAAGCGGTGGAGATAACAAATATACATATGATATGATAAATATGCGAAATAATATAAAATTGACTTAGATAAAAATATAAGGCTTATGATTATATAAGGCTTATGATTTAGGAGATGTTCTTGATGGTGATGTTCTAGAAGTTGATTTAGGAGATGTTCTTGATGGTGATGTTCTAGAAGTTGATTTAGGAGATGTTCTTGATGGTGATGTTCTAGAAGTTGATTTAAGAGATGTTCTATACGGTGATGTTCTAGAAGGAGACGATGGTTTAGGAGATGTTTTACTAGCTCTAATTTTTTTAATTTTAAAATCTAAAAATTTTAAAACAGTACTATTTTTATTCCTGTTTAATTTAATTTTATCATATTCTATATTTTGATTTATATCATTATCTATGTCTAAAATAATTGTTTGTTTTTTTGTTAAAATTTTACGTTTACCACTTTGCTTACCGCCATTTATTTTTTGTCTTTTTACAGGATGTTCTTTATACATTAAATATGTATGTTGTTCTTCGTTTATCATTTCAATTAGGCTACTTGTTGATATTCTTATAAAAGGGTTTGTATCAAAACATTTAGTAAAAATTGTATTTATAAAATCTTTATTCATAGTATCATCTTTTATTTTTTTCCTAAGTTCTAATATTATAAATGTTAATGAATATATATCTATCTTTAATGCTACTTCTTTTGTAAAAATATTATTATATAAAAATTGTAAAAGTTTAGTTCTTTTAGTATCAGCATCATCATTTATATCTTCAATATACTGGTCTTGTAATATAAATATAATACTCTCTATATATTCTGCTAATTGACTATAAAAAAATGTTTTTAAATTATCATTGTATCTATTTTCAATATATACTAAATAGTTATCATTATATAATTTCTTAATAATATTATCACCTTCATCAGATTCATCTTCTAATGAATCCATTAAATCATATAATATATTTAATAATTCTTCAATATTATTTGCACATTGAAAGATTTTTGATACTATTAAATAGTCAGGAGGATGATAAACATATAATGATGTTAGAAACTCGCTATCTTCTTTGTAAGCATCTTCAATATTCATTGAAAGTCCAAAGTCTATAAGATTTAATTTGTTTTCACTACAATTTAATAAAACATTAGCTGGTTTGATATCTTGATGTATTTTTTTTTCTCCTAATATTTGAATACCTTCAATAAATTTTTTTAATATATGTAAAAAATCTAAATAACTTATTTCACATTTAGCTTTATCTAAATCTACTCCGCCATTACCTAGAATTATTTGATATATATATCCATATTTATCAGGTATAATACAATTTTTGATTGAAATATCATATATATTATCATTTATTATACTACCATACATTGATCCTTTATATGGCACTGTAAAATTATGTTCTTTATCATAACTAGCTATTTGTTCAAGTTCATTAATTTCTTTATTATAATTTTTCACTCTACTTCTTCCAGTAAAAAGTTTACATACATCATCGCTTTTCTTATTTACATATTTTTTATTTATAACAAAATTTTTTAATTTTACAGGAGGACTTATTACACACCCATAAGAACCTTTACCAATTAAAGACATAATCTATAAATATATATTTTAATTATTTTTTGAAATATTGCAGTAATTTACATAAATTTTTTAGACATTAAATATACCTTTGGTTTTTTCTTATCATAATAATCAATAAATATTTCATCTTCTATTACAAAGCCTTATTTTTTATACCATAATGTATGTAATAAAAATATAAAAATAATCTATTAATAATTTAATTATTTAAACAATTGGTTCTTCAATTTCATCATCGTCTAGCATTGCAAATGCCTTAATTTTCAGGCATTTCCAACCTTTACCATCTGGTGGATAAGGTCCTCTATTCTTCTCAAAGTATGCTTTAATTTGATTTCTATCAGGTAATTTCTTACCTTTAGAAACATTATTCATAGCCCATATTCTGAAGTCCCCGTATAGTTTAGATAGAATAATACGACAATTAGGATCGTCAACAACTTCAATTGCTTCTGAGAAGAATTGTCCAATTACATCATTATTAAGTTTATAGCTCTCGGTCGCAATTCTAACTTCCATTGGTTCATGAAGAGCATTAGGATTGATTGTCTTATGGCGTTCAATAAGCATACTCATAAATATATCAGCCCATCTATCAAATTTATCAGATAGTCCTAAATCCATATTGAACTCATTAGGTTTTGTAGGATTATCGCAGAATTTTGATAAGAATTCAATGACACGAATACGACGCCAAGTACCACCATCATCGCTAGGAACTTCTGGAAGCTCATTACAAGTTAAAATCATCTTAAATTGCGGTTTAAATTCTGTAGGTTCTTTGTAAAGCCCTCTTGTTAAAATTCTATCATTACCTGATAATTCTTTCATGAGTCCAATATTAAGTCTATCTTGTTCACTAGGTTCCTGCATAACAGCAAAACGTCTTCCTTTAGTTCTTTCAAGTTCACCTTGAGCAGAATTAGATGCAACACGTTTCTGAGTTAAAAGAGAAATAGGAAGAATACAATAATAATCTCCAACAGCTTTTTGAATAAAATCTAAAAGTCTTGATTTACCATTACTACCTTGACCAGTAAATATATAGAATCTCTCTTGTGCTATGCTACCATCAATAATACATGCAATAATATCAAGCACATAATTACGCACCCCCTCATTGATGAAAATTTTGCTAAAGAAGTCATTTATTTCAGCTATTTCATTACATTCTGGATTATAAGTTACATAATTAATTTTTGTACTATGATATATATAATCGTCAGGCATTCCATCCCGAAACATATGCATTTTTAAATCATATACACCATTATCAAATCCTAGAAGATGCGTACGACTATCTAACATTTCTTCAAATGTATCGTCAATAAATAAAGTTCTACATTCTTTCATAATACTGTCTTTATAACTGGCATTTTTAAGTTGTTGTGCTATTTTAATACTTTTTTTAGCAAGTTCATCATTTAAATTCTTAACAAATTGATCTGTTGTATGAGCAGACATATAATATTGCGATCTTTCTATAAATTTACTACAAATTACCTGACTAAATATAAGACGAAGGTCAAGACCTTCTCTTGATTTTACCCATCTATGTTTATTTTTATCATAACGATACCAAATATCTCTAGTAATAGAGATAAACTCATCTTTATATTGAGCATGAACTACTTTAGCAACATCATAATGTGCACCATCGCTACGAATACAAATATCAATTAGAGGAATAATAGATTCATCAATAATTTTATGATATTTAATAATATCATCTTGTTTTGCCCACCATCTAAGCGTTCCCATTCCCATATTATCCTTACGCATCTTATTCCAAAGAACTTGACATTCTCCTTCAATATAAGAACTGCTGATTTTTGAGAATTCTACCCATGTATCTAATAGACGATAATCAATATTACGAAGAACCCATCCNAGATTAATCCAATCCTGATAATTTTCTGCACGAGAGAAAGATAGNCATTCNTGAACAAGTTTTTTTGTTAAAATTAGTTCATCTTCTGAAACATAATTTTTATTAATATTTAATGATTTTGCAAATATATTATTATGTATTTTAGTTTTTTGTTTAATATCCACAGCAGGTAAGACGTGTTTTACATATTCTTTAACTTCTGCTTCATATTCCGCAAAAATTTTTACATTAGTTTCTTTATTTCCTTGATTTCTCATAGAGAAAAGTTTAATAAAATTAATTTCATCAGCAGCATTAATAGTATATGTATCTTTAATAGTTTCATTATTAATGTATCGGTATATTAAAGAAACACGATAAGTTTCACAATCAGGTTTTTTACTTGCATACATTTGCCAAGAATTAACATCGATAATTGCTTTATCAATTATTGATTCGTGATCATTGCATACGGGAAGCTCTTTAAACATATCTTTAGCAACATCTAAAATTTTTCTTCTAATAAAATGTTGAACATTATTATCCACAATAATATGAGGAAATACGATATGAAGTCCATCTTTAAGTTTATTGCGATGTTCAGTTGGATGTGGCTTCTCCATAATGTATGCTATATTTGATTTTTCATTAATATCAATATATTTATTAATTATACTAAAATATGTATTAATAATGGTATATATATCATTTTCGGTATATAATCTATTATATTTTTTAGGTTTTTCAAAAGAAGAATCAGAATCAGTTGAGTCATAAATACCTGTTTTATTTTCAGGCATTAAGAATCTGAAATCTAAATCAACTCTTAGAGGACTAGGATTTAAAGGTTTTTCTGTAAAATACATTGGTATTCCATTAGTAATAGCAAGACTATAAATGTTAATGAAGTCATTATATTTTTCATCTGGTATATATAGTGAAACTTTAGGATGTCCAATGCTTGTATTGGTGTATTGTTTTCCTTTCTCTACCCTGTATTTATTTATGAACGATCGCAAATCTTCAGTTATACCCATAATTATTGATAATGAATATACTTAATATTATATAATCATTTTTTATTTATATTAAAAAACAAATAATAAGTTTTATTTTATCTTATTAAATATCCTTATTGTATTGATGTATGAATATTTATATATAAAATCTTTATAAATACTTATATATATAATGTAATATTATTGTCATTTTTTAACTATAATAAGATTTTAATATTTTTCCTTATATTAGAAGCTATTTATTATGAATGTAATAAAATATAGATGTCCTTCTAATAATACTAATCCACATGTATTTAAAAAACCAGATATAATATTTTTTATAGATATTTTAAATAAAACATTATCAGTTAAAGACAAAATAGTATATAAAAAGACAGATACTATTGTCAAACTTCATAAACTTTTAAATGAAAAAATGGCGCTTTATAAAGCAAAAGACAAGGAATATTTTTGGTGTAATATTATAGCATCTTTAACAAATAATAAAGCTGAAAAACAAAAAATAAAAAGAATTGAAGTTTCTACATTACGACCTGAAACTCCTTCACAATGGCTTAAAAACAAAACAGAATGGTTAAGTAATTATGATATTGCGAATGTTATGATACAATATTCTAATGATAAGAAATATAAATATAAATTTTTAGGAGTATTTCCATTAGACTTTGCTGTTGAAATTAATGGTAAATGTCTTTATAGCTCTGTTTGTAATATAAATATTAAAGATTATATTAAAAAAGGCATTAAATATATTGGATTTATTAATAATTTAGATAAACATAATGAGTCAGGATCACATTGGACTTCTACATTTATTATTATTGATCCTAATAATAGTAGTTACGGTTGTTATTATTATGATAGTACATCAAAGATTATTCCAAATTATATTAAAATTTTTGTTGATAGAGTTAAAAAACAGCTTGAAGAAATTTACCCTAATAAAGTTTTTAAAATAAGAAGTAATAATAAAAAACATCAATATAAGAATACAGAGTGTGGTATGTTTTCAATGGTTTATCAAATACGATGGATAAATTTTGAATTACACGATAAAGAATTTTATAAAAAGAAAGATGCTTATAAAATTATTGTTAGTGATAAGAATATTAAAGATGATACTATGGTATATAAAAGAAGTGATCTTTTTAGACCTAATATACTAACATTAAAATAGGAATACTAAGAAAGAGTAGCATTGCGTATAATTTTATTTTTTCAGATTTTTAGAATAATTTAATATATTTTGCAAAATAATTTTCAATATTTGTGTTTTTTTATTTATCAAGCTCTCAAATAATGATAATATATTAAATAATATTTGTTTATATGAGACACCATATTTCTCATTAAAAATATTGAGCAAAATTATTTATTTAACAATAATATGTACGCGCGACCAAATCAATAACAATATAATTATATTATAAATATATGTATTATTAGTTTAATACACCTTTTTTTCAGTTTAATACACCTTTTTTTCAGTTTAATACACCTTTTTTTCAGTTTAATACACCTTTTTAATATTATTATATAAAAATAAATTATATAGTTATGTTATATATGTTATATATTTGTAAAATTTGTAATTACTCTTGTAATAAAAAATATAATATTACAAGACATCTTAATAAAATTCATAAAGAAGATAATATAGATGATAATATTATAATTGATAATCAAATTACAATTGATTTAGAAGATAAAAAAGATACTACAATATCTTTTAAAGAAAATATAGAAGATGTTAAAATAATACCTAACAAAGAATATACTGACAATGATTATAAATATGTTAAAGATAAAAAATATAAATGTGATAAATGTGATAAAAAATACAATACATTAGAATATTATAAAAACCATATTAAAGATTGTAATATTTCTTATAAAATTGATAATTTAACTTGTCCTAAATGTATGAGAAAGTTTGCCCACATGTCAAATAAAAATAGGCATATTAGAAATGGCAAATGCGAACCTTGTAGTATTAACAATCCTATTAATTCTACAAATCCAATAGCTAGTACTATTACAAATTCATATAATACTAATTCACATAATACTACTAGTAACAATATAACAAATAATATAAACAATATTTATAATAATTACAATGATGAAAGAATAGATTATATTACTATTGAAAAAATATATAATATTTTAATGAAAGCTTTGCCAATTTGCGAATATACTTTAGAGAAACATTTTAATAAGGATTTTACTGAAAATAATAATATAAGATACTCTAGTAAAAACAAATGTTTTGTAAGAGAAGGTAATAAATGGTCTGTTAAAAATATGAACACTTTTGTAAAATCTCATGTTGATAAAACATCTGTTGAAATAAGAAATAAAATTGGTGCTAATTTTAATTATATAAATAATAAATTAAACGATGATATGAGAATATTTAAATTAAATGATTCTCTTAATAATGATAATTTTACAAATAGTTATTATAAAGACAATATAGATACTATTAAAGATTATATTAAGAATTCACCTGAATTAGAAAATACCAAGTAGAGTACATAATTTTATTTTTTCAGATTTTTAGAATAGTTTAATAATTTTTGCAAAATAAATAAATTATGTACTCTTAAATATATAAATGCGAATATTAATGATAATATTAAATAATTAACTATTATAAAAATGGATACCAATAACACATCTCAATATACTAGTGATACTAATATAGATATGCTATATAATGCCTCTAACAATATGATAATGGACAAATATAAGATTAATATTAATAAAACCAAGCTAATAGAGATTATAGTAAAGACTGTAGAAGCAATATCAAAAGATCAATCAGTTATAAATACTAAAACTTTAAATGAACTTAATAAACTAACATTAATTAAAATAAGAGAATTTGTAGATTTAAATATTAAAAAGTCTAATCATCAACCTTCTCCTGCACCTTCTCCAAAACCAATAGAACAATCTCAACCTTCTCAACAGTCTCTTTATCCACAACAAAATATACAACAAGAAACACAACCATCGGATACAACTCTAATACAAGATAATGACTTAATGAATAAGATGAAAAGTTTAGAAGAAAATAGAAACGCTATGAATACGCTAAACGCAAAAGGGTTTAATAATAATATTAACTATTTACACAATGATTCTGATAGTAGTAAAACAAATAATATAGAAGATATAAAACTACTATTAATAGATCTTATAGGAACAAAAACTGCAGATGTAACAAATATAAAAGAAACAAAGCAAATTGCTAAAAAAGATCTCTTTATAAATAGCATCAATCGCGAATGGGGGTTTAATAAAGAGATTAATAACCTAAAATTAAACATCGGAATTGATATAAAAAATTACTATATTGAACCTCATACAATATTATTACCTGAATATATTAAAAATGACACTCCATATATCATAGTGTCTTTTTCAGATAATTATAAATCTCAAAATTATAACTATATCTTTAATAAAAATAATGGCAATTGGGACGAATGGATAAATATTAATAACACAATTGATACTATTAATATTGTTAGTAAGAATTGGAAAATATCTTTTTATGATAATAGAAATAATGAATTACATCTTTACAGCGATGATATTGATATCATTGAGGCAGTAAAAGATAATGATAATTTCAAATTAAAATTATCAGATACATATAAATATCATAAGTTAACACCTAATGATAATATTTTAATAAAAACAAACGATGGTAAAAATCATAATAAAAAAATTATAAATATTGAAAATGAAGAGATTACCATAAATGAAAAAGGTATTACAATAGAAAATTTTATAAATTCTAAAATAGCCGTAATTAAAGATCAATTTACTATTAACCTAAAATACTATCCAAGATACTAAAATTTTCAAGAATGTAAAAGAATTATATTATTGTACTTAAGATATCAAAACTATAATTGAGCTAAATACATAAACAATCATTGTTAAAATTTCAAATTTATATTGTATTTTCAATTTTTCATTCATTGATATATTTATATTTGTAAGACTATTTTTTACTTCATCACTATCAATATTATTATTAAATAAATGGAATACCAAATAATATATATATGAATAGTCAAATTTAGAATTAAAATTATTTCTATATTTGTCTTTTTCATTATCAAAAACTATAATTAATATTAGAATGAAAAAAACTATTACAATAAAAAGATGTAATATTAGCAAATTAATATTCATATTCATATTAAAGTAATTTAGTAATATTCTTAATTTATATGTATCCAAGTTAACAACTATTGCTATTATAATAATTATGAATACATATGCTATAAGAAATGTTATTAATGCTGTATCAAGGCGTTTAATTATATTATTATCTATTAATAAATTAACAATTATAACAATAAACAATCTTATAAAAAATATTACAGCACAAAACACATATTTGTCTTTAGAATTAATTTTAAGAACATCTGCAGGATTTAGATTATTCATATTTATTTGATCATATAAATTATCCTCAGCATCCATAGTTGTTTTATTTTCTTTAGTATCTAATGTAACATCATCTACATATTTATTATATTGAGACCATATATTTTCAAATAAAGATGAATCTATATTAATAACATCAGTACTTATATTATTATTTGAACCTATTTTATTTCTTAATAGTTTTATAATAATTTCTATTAATTTTATTAAATCTTCTAAAGTATTATCATGAGATCCTCCTCTTTTACTTGGTTGTTTAGCCTTTTCAGTTTCTATTTCTTTATTTCTAATATGTTTTATAGAATCTTCTAAATTTTTAATTGTTTTTTCATATTTATTTTTATTTTTAGGATATTTTTCTATTATCTTATCATATTCTTTAATATTATTATTTATATCTATGTCATTTAAAGAAAATTTATTTATATCTTTAATATATTTTTTTAATCTAGCATCTAATAAATTAGAATCAATACCTTTAATTGTTTCAATAGTATTATTATAAATAGTTTTAATATTTTTAAAATAATTATCTAAATCACTTTTAGTATTTTTTAAGTCATCTATTTCCTTATCATATATATCAAATAATTCTATATTATATGATATTGTATTATTGACACTGGGTTCTTCAGATTTTTCAGGATTATTATATGGTTTATAATCTTCTTTTATATATTTATTTAATAAATCTTTAGTTTTTTCATTTATATTATTAGTTTTTTTATTTATATTATTTAGTTTTTCTTTATTATCTTTTAATATTTCAATTATTTCATTAGTTTTTTTATTAGAATCATCACCACCACCTGTTAAATAAGCTGTTACGGCAGCAGCAGCTGTTGCTGGTACTTCTGCTTCTAATGATGGTGCTACACCAGCTGCTGTTCCTTGTACTTCTACTTCTGCTGATGCTGCTACACCAGCTGCTGCTGACGGTGATGCTTCTTGTACTTCTACTGCTGCTACATCAGCTGTTGCTGACGGTGATGCTGATGCTATTGCTACACCAGCTGCAGCTGATGGTGATGCTTTTTCTTCTTGTAATATTTTTATATTTAAACTATTTGGTGATACTGCTTCTTCTCCTACTGTTACTATTGATGACCCATTATTACCTCCACTAAATAATAAGTTTTTAAGTATTATATTATACATCATATTATTTAGAGCAATTTTATTTTTATTATCTAAATTAGCTGTTTGTTTTTTAACTATTTCAGCACTTTTTTTTTCAGAAAATTTTTTTGCTTCATCAAAAAAATTAACAGATACATTACCAGCATGAGAATCATCTGTTTTATTTGTAGCAAATTTACTATAATCACCTCCTTTATATTTTTTTACCTTTTTCTCTATATATTTAAATACTTTATCTTTATTATCATTCTTTAAATCATCATATACATCTTTATTATATAATAAATATAATTGTTTAAAATCGTCTGTTATCTTTTCTATCTTATCATCATCTTCGTCAGCAGCTCCTTTTTCTTTGTAACTTTTAGCAATATCGTATATATTTTTAAAACTAGTATAAAAATCGGATAAATATGGACTATTTAATTGAGGTAATTTATATAATGCATCTAATTTTTTTAAAGCACGACGCTGCTTTCTATTTAATATATATCCTTCATCCTCTCTATATTTCTTTAAATAAAAATACAAAAACAGATCTTCATATTTATTACGTCCAATATCATTTATACTAATATTATTTACCTGATCTTCTCTTTTAATAATAAAATCTAATATATTATTCCTATTCTCAATAGAATTAATATCAGTAGTCATATTTATATACTCTAAATAAAATAAATATTACTTTTTTCAATGTTTAATTATCAGTTTAATATTTACTAGCTATTATACTAGTAAAAATCCACATGAAAATAGTAAATAATGATAATGATTTATATAAATTTATTCTATCTTCATATGTAAGAGGTTCATCATTATTCTTTTCTTCTTTCTTTATGATTATAGGTATTATTAGTAATAATATAATTAATAAAGTATGAACTAATAATCTACCAATATCATTTATTCTAAAATGGAAATAATATAATACACTTTGGACTTTTCCAATAATAGAAGCCTCTCCAGAATATTCAGGCGATATATTAACATTTATTATCATAACAATTAACCAAAAAATTATAATGTATATAAAAGAAAAAAGTATAAATGCTTGATTAAAACTTCTTACAATATCAATTTCTACACACCAATTTACTAATAATAATGTAATATATCTAATTATAAAAGTTATTACAATAAATACAATTCTATCATCATTCTTTATAGCAAGAATATCAAGAGAATTCATAGGATCATTATCAAAATCATCAACAGCTTTAATAATTTTTGTTTTTAATTTAGCTTCTGCATCTTCTTTTTTTTTTTCATCATCAGTATCTTCAATATCTTCAATATCTTTTTTATATTGTATATTAGCAATATAATAAGAATTGATAAATTTCTGCATTGGATTTTCTTTATCCTGAAAATTTGTATCATCATCTTCTTCAGTAACATTATTTAATGTATACTTTTTTTTAAGGTCTTTAATTAAATCTTTTTTACTTTTCTTATTTGATGAATAAAAATTATCAATCAATTCTTGTTCTTTATTATCGCCTTTTGAAAAATATTGTTTAAAATCTAAAGCACCACCTTGTTGTGCAGCTACTGCTGCTGATGCTGCTGATGCTGCTGGTAGTTCTCTTTGTGCGGATGTTTGTAGCGTTCCTTGTACTGCTGCTGATGCTGCTGGTGTTTGTGGTGTTCCTTGTGCTGCTGATGCTGCTGGTGTTGCTGATGTTTGTGGTGTTCCTTGTGCTGCTGATGCTGCTGGTGTTGCTACTGCTGCTGTTGCTGGTGTAGATAGTCCTTCTTGTATTGTTGATAGTCCAGCATCACCTGGTGTTGATGCTGCTGGTGATGTTGTTGATGCTACTGTTGTTTTATTACTTGTATCATCATCATTTAATTTATTTTTAATTTTCTCAAATAAAGTAGTATAATCGTCTTTTAGTTTATTTTTCTTATTTATAATGCTTCTATATATGTCTTTTTCACGCACTTTTCTTATTCTAACACCGTTATATTCATTAATAAGTTTTTTAAGTATTTTTGGGTTATTTTTAACAGTTTTATTTAATTCTACATAAAATTTCAATCTTTCTTTGTTAAAATCGGAAAGATCACTATCGTCTAGTGAATTTTTTGAATTAAATGTATTATCATCCATATTATTAAAATTTATAAATCTTGCATCTACATTTTCATCATCTTTAGACATTTTATATATCTTCTTTATGTATTAAAGATAAAAAAATAAAGACGGTAATTTATTGATGTATTGTAGATATCATTTTAAATATTACAGCAACTATTAATAATATAATAGTTGCTACAATTATTATATATGTATAAATATTTTTATAATGATAATAAACAATATTTAAAATTAAACTAAATATGATAATCCACGAAACAATACATATATATATCAAATTATCTATTTTAAAACTATTATAGCATTTTCTATCAATATCTAAATTCTTTATACTATAGTTTAAATTATTTGTTAATCTAGCTTTAGCATCAATACTTTCATCATAAAACATTTGATAATTATCATCAGTTATATTATATTCTTTATCAAAAAAAACATTAGTATTATCAGAATTATGTAAAAATGGTATATATGATGATGGTAAAAAATTCTCTATTATTAATGAAACACTACTGCTGTAATTTTCATTTTCTACTTCTAAATATTTATTAAATAAAGCTAATTTTTCATAATATGTACGATCATCATTTAAATCATCTAATAAATATATATATTTATCAAAAGACATTTCACTTTAAATCACTTTAACTAATATATATATTTAATTTTTAACTAATTTATAAGCAATAAATAAAGATATTAAATATGTTGATATTAATACATATAATCTTTCATTAATTACAAAATTAGAATTTTTAACAATGTTATCATGATGTTTTAACA
>JGI26083J51738_10000836_pt1 | contig 16607 bp, 20 predicted proteins | sample SaaInl85LU_5_DNA_FD_51738 | JGI IMG/M metagenome (IMG submission 51738)
AAAATAGGCTTAATTTTAAGTGTAATCTTTATTTTTTTTGGTAAAATGAATAACACCATTCCTTTTGTAGACAAAGAAACCTTAGAGAGTTCTATTTTGTTTGAACCCGTAAAGAAAATTGCTCCTACCATATTTCCTTCAATCATTAAAGATGATGATAAAGAAGGTGTAAATCCCCTACACATAGAGATATAGTTTTTGCAATTTTTTTTGTGAATTACTATAAAAATTATAGTGGAAAAATTAATTTTTATAGTTGCTTTTATAAGTTTAAGATTCTTATTGTTTTTACTATAAAAGATTGTTCTATCTTAAAAAACAAAACCTATATCTACAAATTTCGTAATAAACAAGTATAGATAGTATTTGGCTAGGATGAATGAAAAGAAAAAGTACTACATAAAATCTGAAATTGAATGAATTACAGATTGTGAATATAATTTAATTATAGAAGCGTCTACGTTATCCAATTTTATTTTTAAACCTGGTATAAAAATGCATACTAAAGTAGATAGGCAAAAAGGGAAAAAAAAACTATCAAACAGCTACTTTAGACGGTAGAAGTAGGGAGTGGAAAATAACCAAGGTTTGAAAGAGAAAATGTTAGTTTGTTTAATCTAAGTGATAAATTTTCATAATGTCCTCTAAATATTTTTCAAAATCTATGTTTAAATCGATTAGCTTACCTGAGTGAATGTCGAAAACCCAGCCATGTATTTTTAACCCATTGTTTCTAATTGCTTTTTGTACTGCAGCAGTTTTAATTAGGTTTACACATTGCTCTTTTACATTAAGTTCGGTTAATCTCTCGTATTTTTTATCTTCATTAGAAATTAAATCTAATTCTTCTGCATGAATTCTATAAACATCTCTAATATTTCTAAGCCAAGGGTTTAAAATACCTAAATCTACAGATTGCATAGCTGCTTTTACACCACCACAGCCATAATGCCCGCAAACAATAATATGTTTTACTTTTAGTATAACTACAGCGTATTCTACAACAGACATTACATTTAAGTCTGTGCCAGAAACCATGTTTGCAATATTTCTATGCACAAATACTTCTCCTGGTTTTGCACCCATTAAATCTTCTGCAGTTACTCTACTATCAGAACATCCTATATATAATAATTCTGGACTTTGTCCTTTAGCTAAATGCTCAAAAAATTCTTTATTTATAGCCAGTTTTTCTTGTATCCAACTTTTATTGTTCTTAAAAACTTTGTTTAAATCCATTTTTAGTAATTAGGGTTGTTTTTAACCAATTTACACACTCATTAAAAGTAGCAAATAGATGTTTATGAGGAATTAAATCTGGAATAACATCTATGTTTCCATCATATATTTTTTCTTTTTTATTCATGCAAAAGATCTTCTAAAGTATGCCAACTAGATGGATCTAATTTTCTGTGTACTAATGTACTTATTTCAAAGTAAAAAAGAGCGTCTTTTTAAGTTAAAGACGCTCTTTTAATATATTAAATCGATTAAAAATGATTATTCATAAAATTTCACAGAACCATCTTGTATATTGTACATAGCGCCAACAATCATTATTTCGTCATCTTCATGCATTTCTGCTAATACTTGGCTTTCTGCTTTTATTCTTTCTATAGATAATAAAACATTTTTTTCTGATACAGAATCTACAAATTCTAAATTTGCTGAATTTCTTTTGCTAGCTTCTTTGGGTTCTGAAACAGCATTTACAGCTGGTTTTATTTTACTTAACATAGATGTTAAATTTCCTAGTTTTGCATCATCGCAAGCACCTTTTACAGCACCACAACTTGTGTGCCCTAAAACGACAATTAGTTTTGTGCCTGCAAGTTTACAAGCAAACTCCATACTACCTAAAATATCTTCGTTTATAAAGTTCCCTGCAATTCTAACACTAAAAATATCACCTAAACCTTGATCAAAAACCAATTCTGCAGAAACTCTAGAATCTATACAGCTTAAAATTGTTGCAAAAGGAAATTGCCCTTCACTAGTATCATTTACTTGTTCTAAAAGGTTTCTGTTTGCTTTTAAATTGTTTTGAAATCTTTTATTCCCCTCTTTTAAATATCGTAACGACTTTTCTGGAGTCATTGTAGATTGGGTTTCTCTAGTATGTGCTTTCATAATTATTTTATATTTTAAATTCGTTTAGACTAATTTGGGCTTTTTGTTAAAAAAATCTATATAACTTTCAGGATTTTTTACAATACCTCTCTCAGAAATTAGCTTTATATCTATATGTCTTTCTTTTGCTTTAATGGCAAAGTCTTCTAAAATTTCTATAATATCGTGGTCTAAATATGTGGTTTTTCTTACATCTAATTCTAAATAGGAATCTTTTGGCAACTTGTCTAATTCTTTTAAAATAGCACCCTTGTTAAAAAAGGTAACTTCTTCTGCAAGTGTCATTTTTATTTTTCCATCATCAACGTCTTCACCTTCTTTGTGCAAAAAGTGAGAGTTTTGGAAACTTTTAATTAAAATTACAACAATGCCTACTAATAAGCCTAAACCAATACCTACTAATAAATCTGTAAAAACAATACCTATTACAGTAACTACAAAAGGTACCCATTGTTTCCATCCTAATTTAACCATTTGTTTAAACAATGCAGGTTTTGCTAACTTATAGCCAACAACTAATAGCACTGCTGCCAATACAGATAATGGAATTTTATTTAACAAATTGGGTATTATAATTACCGAGATTAAAAGTAAAAAACCATGAACAATAGCAGAAAGTTTTGTTCTACCTTTAGATTGTATATTGGCAGAACTTCTTACAATTACTTGAGTAATTGGCAAACCACCAACCAAACCAGAAAGTATATTTCCTGTACCTTGTGCAAGTAGCTCTCTATTTGTTGGAGTTACATTTTTATGTGGATCTAATTTATCTGTAGCTTCTACACAAAGTAGTGTTTCTAAACTAGCTACTAAAGCGATAGTAAAACCTGTTACCCAAACTTCTGGGTTGGTAATGGCATTAAAATTAGGGAAACTAAATTGCCCAAGAAAAGAGCTTAAACTATCTGGAACAGGAACACTAACTAAATGTTGTGCATTAATACCATATTTATCATCTCCACTTGTAATAAAAAAGTATACAATACCTATAACAACAGCTACTAAAGGACCTTGTATTACTTGAAAAAATTTTCCTTTTTTAGATAAAACATGGCTCCATAATATTAAAATAGCCAAACCAATAACACCAATAATGGTAGAGCCTAAACTGATATTGTTTGCTGTATTTAATATTTCTGAAAAGGTATTTTGACCATCTACTTGAAAAAAGGCAAAATCTCCTTCTGGATCAGCATCGTACCCAAAAAAGTGTGGTATTTGTTTTAAAATTATAATAATACCTATACCTGTTAACATCCCTTTTATTACAGATGATGGAAAATAATAACCAATAATACCAGCTTTAAAAATCCAAATATTAATTGTATTACACCACCAATTACAACTGCTACCAAAAAGTTTTGATAACCACCCAATGTACCAATGGCAGTTAATACAATTGCAGCTAAACCAGCTGCAGGACCACTAACTCCTATTTTAGAGCCACTTAAGGCGCCTACTATAATACCACCAATAATACCAGCAATTAAGCCAGAAAAAAGAGGTGCACCACTTGCTAATGCAATACCTAAACATAAAGGTAATGCTACGAAAAATACTACTATACTTGCAGGTAAATCGCTTTTTATGTGTTTAAACATATATAAATATTTTTTTCTCCAATTTTTAAATTAGAGTGTTGTTTATTATTAAATTTAATGATTTTTGTTGATTTATATTATAAGAAATTACAATATAATTTTAGGAGGAGGAGTAGTTACCTTTAAATACTTACAGGTGTATTTTTTAGAAAAAAATCGGATACTTGTCTTTGTTTGCTCATTTTTTAATACAATTGCGTCTTTGTATGAAGAAGAAGGTTGTAATTTTATTTCTGTATCTATTTTAGATTCTTCTTTGCCATTATTTTCTTCTTCATCTTCATTTAAATCTAAAAAACAAGCAATATTTTGAGATGCATCTGTTAAACTAATAACAGTTGGGGTAACTAAAATACTAATAAATAGTAAAGAGAAAAATAATGCAATCTTTATTTTCAATAGATACAATTTGGAATTAATCAAATGTAAGAATTTTTTTTGCAAAAAGTATTATTTACTACTTAGTAGTTTTATTTCTTCGGAAATAATCCAACCTTGTTTGCCATCTGCAATTTTAATTTTTTTCCAATTATCTATGGTATCTAAAACGGTAACTTTTGTACCTTCATGTAAGGTAAAAATTTCTTCTGAATTGAAAGTAGGTGCATTTCTAACTTCCGTTTTTGTAGCAAAAACAATAGCTTGTATATTTTTTTTAGATTGACTGTATTGCTTGTAAGTTATAAAAGTTGTAATTATTAACAAGAGAAAACCAATCATACTTGTAGTAAAATAAAGTCTTTTCTTTTTGGGGATTTCTGCAAAGTAAAATAACAAAAACATTAGAGAGGATACAATGGCTAATAAAACAACTACAATTGCCCATTGATTATAAGTTAATTGTTGTAAGTAATTTGCATTTAATTTTTGTAATAGGGTTTTAGGTATTGCTTCTATGTTGTCTAAAGCCAAACGTTTTGCAAATACTAAATTGTTTTTTACATCTTGGTTTTGCGGATTTAACTGTAAAGCTTTTTCGTAGTAAAAAATGCTAGGGCCTACTTTATTTAACTTGTAATATGCATTTCCTAAATTGTAGTATAATTCAGCTGAAATTGCGTTTTGATTTATAATTTCTTCGTAAACTTTTATGGCTTTTTCATACTCTCCATTTCTATAGTTTTCGTTAGCAGATACAAACAAACTATCTAAACTTTGAGCCGATGTAAAGTGGGCAATTATCAACAATAAAAATACAAGCTTTCTCATTTTATAATTGTTTATCTAATTGTACAATAACTTCTTTTGCTCTTTCAAACTCTTCTTTCATTTGAGTGGCTGTAAATGGTGTATAACGTGCAAAATCTGAACTTTTAAGCACTTCTATAAATTGTTTAATAGTTTCTTGATCTACATTTTTATCTTCTAACAAATTCGTTATTTTTTCTTTACTAATATCTGCAGTTTCTATACCTAATTTAGCTTTTAAGTAATTGTGTAAAGCACGTTCTAAAGCTTCGTAAAAAGCTTCTTTTTTGCCCAATTGTTTTTGGGCTTCAGATAAATATTTTTTAGCTAATTTATTTGCTCTTCTTAATTTGTTGCCCACTAGATCATTATTTCTTTCTTGCTGTTTTTTACCAATAAAAACGGTAATAGGTATTGCAAATAAGGGCACTAAAAATAAGATGTAAAACAAAGTAGATTTAAAGAAACCTGATTTTTCTTGAGTTATAAAACTTGTTTTTGTGGCTATGTATCTAAAATTTTCTCCCGTAGCAACTACATTTTTTTTGGTAACAGTTGTTGTATCTGAAGTTACCAGTTCTTTACCTTCTTGTACATCAACATAAAAATCTTCTGTATTAATTGTTTTGTACTTTTTTTCTTTAGGATTAAAGTAAGAAAACGATACACTTGGTATTTTGTATTTTCCCTTATACTTGTGGCACTACAGTGTATGTATCTGTTACAGAGCCCGAAATTCCGTTAGCGTTTGTTCTTACTTTTTCTTTTCTTTCTGGTTGATACATTTCTAATTCTGCAGGAGTGGTTATAGTAGGTAATTCAAATAAATTTAAATTCCCCTTACCAGAAATGGCTACTTTTATTTGAGATGTTTCATTGGCTTTTAAAACATCTTTACTAAGCGCAACATCAAATTTAAAATCGCCAACAGCACCCGTAAAATTATTAGGTTTGCCTTCTATAGGAAGACTTTTTGGAATGATTGTTTTTTTGGCTGATGCAAACTCTCTTCTTACATTTTTTGTAATGATGTTACCAAAAAAATCTGCTCTTCCAGAAGGTACACCAATTATAATATCCATTTTCATAGGATCTATGGTTAATTTACCGGTTTTTGTAGGAATTAATAAGGCTTTTTGTAAGACAATATATCTATAATCTTCGCCATTATATTTGCCCATTTTTACTGGGTAACCATTTATTTTTATGTTCTGATTCCAAAAACCATTGTATTGTGGTGCTTCTTTTACATTGGTATCGTATACGCTTACATTTTCGCTTACATACAATCTGTATTCTACATAAATACCTTCGCCCACAAAGGGTTTAGATTTAGAAATTTCTGCAACTAAATGAATGTTTTGTTGGGCAATATAATTAGGATCATTGGGGTCTTTTGGAATTTCTACAGCATCTAAAACAATAATTTTTACAGGGTTTGATTTTATTGTTTTGCCTTCTATTTTAATGCTAGCACTTCCAATAGAAAGTTCTCCTTTTATTTTGGGTTGAATAATATATGTATAAGACTGTAGAAAAGCAACTTTTCTACCACTTGGTGTTTGAGATATCGATTGGCTAACAGACTGACTTGGTCCACCAACTACTTTAAAATTGTTGAAATTGGGAGGTGTAAAGTTGTCTGCACCTTGTTTGTTTATAGAAAATATGACCCGTAAACGTTGGTTTACGCCTAATTTATTTTTACTAACTTTTGTTTTTAGGGTAGCTTCTTGCGCTGCTAAAGAAAAACTTAGCAAGCCAATAAATACGATTATGTAAAACTTCAATTTCATTTTCTTTTTTACCAGTCTTTTTCTTGTTTTACTTTTTTGCCTTTTGCTTTTTTAGCATTCATTTTCTTTTGGGTTTTTTTCTCCTCGTTATTTAAGTTTTCTAGCAATTGTTTTATTTGCTGAGGCGTCATTTTACCTTGTTGTGGTTTTGGTTTTTCTGGATTTTTTTTATTGTCTTTTTTAGGGTCTTTGTTTTTGTCTTTATCCTTATCTCCTTTACCGTCTTTATCTTGATCTTTGTCTTTGTTTTTATCTTTGTCTTTGTTGTCTTTATTTTTATCGTCTTTGTCTTTCTTATCTTTGTCTTTATTGTCTTTGTTCTTATCTTTATTTTTATCGTCTTTATTTTGTTGCTTTTCTTTCTCTAAAAGCTTTTTAGCTACTGCTAAATTGTAACGGGTTTCATCATCAGAAGGATTATTTCTTAAAGCATTTTTAAAAGCATCTACTGCTCCTTGATAGTTTTTAGACTCCATCATTGCATTACCAATATTATGGTAGGCTTGTGCTTTTGTAATTTTATCTGTAGCTGTTTTTGCAGTAAGTTCGTATTGTGGTATTGCCTCTTTAAAATTTTTATTTTGATATAAAGCATTCCCTAAATTATAGGTGGCTTTATCGTAATTAGAGTTGCTACCTAATGCTTTTTGGTACGCTACAGAAGCATCTGTAAATTGTTGTTTTTTATACAAATCATTTCCTTTACGTAACAATTGTCTTGCGTTTCTTTGTTTTGTAATGGTATCTTGTTGAGCTAAAATATTTTTGGTTGAAAATAGCATCAAAAAAATAATAAGTGCGTACTGTATTTTTTTCATGGGTCTATTTTTTATTGTTTTCTTCGTTAAATAAATCTACTTTTTTAAGCCATTTTGTTTTCTTATCAAATAAGAATATATCTATTACTAGAAATAATAACCCTAATGCTAAAAACCATTGAAACTGATCTTTGTAGTCTGAAAACTGCTTGGTTTCAAACTCATTTTTTTCTGCATTCGCAATAATATTTGCAATTTTATTTACAGGATTGTCTGTAACATTTCCATCAATATAAGTACCATTAGAAGCATCTGCAATACCTTGTAAAACTTTGGGTACTCTTTTGCTAATTACAGTTTCTCCTTTATTATCTTTTTTATAACCAATCATAGAACCGTTTAAACGCATTGGTATTGGGCCACCTTTTTCTGTACCTACACCAATTGTGTAAATTTTTACACCTTCGTTTGCTAAATTCTGTGCTACTTGTTTGGTTTCTTCTTGGTGGTCTTCACCATCAGAAATTATAATTAAAAATCGATTGGTTTGCTCGTCGTTATTGTAATAGGTTTTTGCTAGTTCTAAGGCTTCGTTTATTGCTGTACCTTGGCTAGACCATATCTGGATTTGCATTTTGTAAAAATATATTGGCAGCCCCATGGTCTGTTGTTATTGGTAATAATGGATAAGAATTACCTGCATACACAATAATACCTACTCTATCTGAACCTAATTTATCTATAATTTTAGAGATAATTTGTTTCGATTTTTCTAATCTGTTTGGGGCAATATCTTCTGCCAACATACTTTTAGAAACATCTAAGGCAAAAACAACATCTACGCCTTCTCTTTTTACTGTTTTTAACTTGGTTCCCATTTTTGGATTGGTTAAACCTATTACTAAAAAGGCAATACCTACAACTAAAAAAATTAGTTTTAAAGTGTTTTTAAATGTTGATGAATTTGGTGCTAGTTTTTTTAATAATGCTGCATCAGAAAACGTACGCTGCATTCTTTTTTTCCACCAAAAAACCAACAAGAAAATCACAATCATTGCAGGGATAATTGCTAGCAAGTAAAAATATATTGGCTCTTCTATTCTGTACATATTTAAAATGTGTAACTGTTTATTTATTTAATTGTGCTTTCCGTAAAGCATTCAACATATTAGATATTTTGTAAATTTTTTATTTTAATTCTAAATAATTTTCTTCGGTTATAAATTCTAATTCCTTTGATAGAATTACATGATTTAAAACTTCCATTGTTGTGCTATATGCAATTGTTGTAAAATGTGCTTTATCTTTATTTGTATTTCTAGATGTACCTTCTGCAAGGTTAGCTGCAATTGAATTTGTAGCTCTCCTCATTTGGCTAACTAACCCAAATTTTTCATCATTTGGAAAAGTAGAAGTTATTTTATAAACTTCTTTTGAAAGCTGAATTGCATCTTGCCAAACTTTAAGCTTTTCAAATGAAAATATGTACATTTTTTTACATTTACACGATTCAACAATTACACAATTACACTTTTTATATAAATGATTTAAAAATTGTGTTTCTTAAAATAAATTCTAATCCTAATAAAATTAGCGCAATAAATATAAAAATTCTATATTTTTCTTGATAATTGTAATATTTGAATTCNTCTATTTTTGTTTTTTCTAGTTTGTCAATTTCATCATAAATNTNTTTTANAGATTCGTTNTCTGTGGCTCTAAAATATTTTCCTTCAGTTTCTGTTGCAATTTCTTTTAGCAAAGNTTCATCAATTTCTACTTGTTGNTTTCTAAAGTTTAATTTGCCAGTTCTTGGATCTCTACTCCAAGGAAAATCTGCCATTCCGTTAGTACCAATACCAATGGTGTATACTTTAATACCCAANTCTTTTGCTAATTCTGTAGCAGTTCTTGGNTCTATATTACCAGAATTATTTACACCATCTGTTAACAAGATAATTACTTTACTTTTTGCTTTGCTTTCTTTTAATCTGTTTACACCAGAACCTAGGCCCATACCAATAGCTGTACCACCTTCTAACTGACCCCACTTTAGTTCAGAAATGGTTCTTTTTACAATACCTTTATCGCTGGTAATAGGTGTTTGTGTAAAACTTTCTCCAGCATATACTACAATACCAATTCTATCATTGGGCCTTCTATCTATAAAATTTACTGCTACTTTTTTTAAAGCTTCTAATCGGTTCGGTTTTAAATCTCTAGCCAACATACTTGCAGATACATCTATTGCCATTACAATATCTATACCTCTGTTTGTTTTTGTTTTTTTACTAACAGATACATTTCTTGGTCTTGCCAGCGCAATAATTGTTGCTGCTATGGCCAATATTCTTAATGCATATAATACCGGTTTTAGCTTTGTTATTATAGAGGTTGTTTTAAAACCTTTAACACTAGGTANAGTTAATACTGCTGCATCTTTTTTNCGCATAAAAAAGTGCCAAATTGCTAAAATGGGTACTGCTATTAGTAGCCACAAAAACCCTGGACTGTAAAATTCAAAATTACTCCAATCCATCTTCCTCTTCTTTTTCTATTGTTGGTTTTGGTTTTAAGTTGCCAATTATATACTCTGCATCTTTTCTATCGTCTTCTATTTCTGGAGCCAAAGGTTTAGATTTTGCAAATTTTACNAAATCTGCTTCTCTTAATAAATCTTTTAGCTTGNCTATCGTTTCTNTAGAAGTTTGTATGGTTTCTGCATCTTTAAAATCTTTTAACATCGATAAAACTTCGTCTGTGGTNTTTTCTAAGGCAGGTACTTTTAGTTCTCTTTCTATATAACCNCTTACAATTTCTGTTAATTCAGAATAGTACTCTTTTACCTTGTTGTTTTGCCATAAAAGTTTTTCATCCAACTCATTCAACCTATAAATTGCTTCTTCATAAGGTGGTAAGGTTCTATAGGTTGGTGNNTCTTCCTCTTCTTTTCTTTTTCTGATGACAAACCAATAAATCCAAAAAGCAATAATGGCTAAAACTGCCAAAGCTATGTATATATATATTTTAAAATCATCAAAAGTGTAGGGTTCGCTTTTAATAGATTTTATTGGAAATTTTTTAATTTTTGTAGTGTCTACAGCAACAGTAGCTACATTTACTAATAATGAGTCTGTTAAATAAGCTTGATTTTTTACAAATATTTGTTGTTGAGGTATGTAAAAAGCACCACTATCAAAACCGGTTAGTATATACCTTCTAATTAAACTATTTTTTAGGGTATCTATATTGGTAGAATCTATAACTTCTAAACCCTTTAATTGTAATTTAGGTAGTATAACATTTTCGGTTTCGTTTATAGATATTTTTAGATTAAACTGCTCTCCAATTCTAATATTGGTTGTATCAATTTCTACTTTAACCATAGAGTTTTGAGCAAAAGTAGCAAAGCTGAAAAAAACAAATAAAACAAAATAAAAGCCTCTCACCTCAATCCTCTCTCCAAAAGAGAGAGGACGTTTAGCTTGTGCTTTTTTTATAGCTTTTGGAAGCATTTTATGTCTACTATTTGTTTTCAAATTTTTAATCTTTTTTATGTTTTCACAAACTTTTATACAAGAGTGTTTCTTCCCTTTGGGAAGATTAATATGGGCTTTTATCTTCCTTTATGTTTAAAATAACCTAATAATTTTTTCACATAACTTTCATCAACTCTAGTGTTTATAGTGCCTGCACCACCTCTTTTAAAAGTGTTTGTAAAATAATCGTTTAAACGTAAAGCGTTTGCTTTGTAACTATTTCTAACAGATTTAGATGATGTATTTACCAATTGTACACTGCCAGTTTCTGCATCTAATACAGGTACCATTCCTAAATTTGGAATTTCCTCATCATGTTTATCAAATACTTTGATGCCTGTTAAATCGTGCTTTTTTGCGGCAATTTTTAATGTTTTTTCATAGTCATCATCCATAAAATCAGACAGCATAAAAACAATCGCTCTTTTTTTTAAAACACTAGATAAAAACTTTAAAGCTGCTGCAATATTGGTTTTTTTACTTTTAGGTTTAAATTCTATCAATTCTCTAATAATTCTTAATACATGACTTTTTCCTTTTTTTGGAGGAATAAAAAGCTCTACATCATCAGAAAAAAGAATTAAACCTACTTTATCGTTATTTTGGGTAGCAGAAAAAGCTAATGTTGCTGCAATTTCTGTTATAGTATCTTTTTTAAATTGGTGAGATGTACCAAAAGATTCTGAGCCAGAAACATCTACCAACAACATCATGGTTAGTTCTCTTTCTTCTTCAAAAACTTTTACGTAAGGTTCGCTGTAACGTGCAGTAACATTCCAATCGATACTTCTAACATCGTCTCCAAATTGGTACTGTCTAACTTCAGAAAAAGTCATACCTCGCCCTTTAAAAGAGGAGTGGTATTCACCTCCAAAAATATGATCAGACAAACGACGTGTCTTAATCTCTATTTTACGAACTTTTTTGAGTATTTCCTTAGTATTCAACGTGTAACTGTTTAATTGTTTAAAAGTGTAACTGTTGGTTTTGCGTAATTGTTGTGTTTTAAACAATTACACGATTACACATTTTATGGCACTTCTACTTCGTTGATAATTGAGTTAATGATGTCTACAGAAGTTACATTTTCTGCTTCAGCTTCGTATGTTATGCCAATTCTGTGGCGTAAAACATCTGTTACTACAGCTCTAACATCTTCTGGAATTACATACCCTCTTCTTTTTATAAAAGCATAACATTTAGCTGCTTTAGCTAAGTTGATGCTTCCACGAGGTGATGCCCCAAAACTAATTAAGTCTTTTAAATTTGCTAAGTTGTATTTTTCTGGGTAACGTGTTGCAAAAATGATATCTAGAATGTATTTTTCTATCTTTTCATCCATATAGACTTCATTGGCAACTTCACGTGCTTTTATAATTTGATCTACAGAAATTACTGGGTTTACAGTTGCAAAACCACCACTTAAATTCTGACGCATAATTACTTGTTCGTCTTGTAAACGCGGATAGTCAATAACCACTTTTAACATAAAACGATCTACTTGTGCTTCTGGTAATGGATATGTACCTTCTTGTTCTACAGGGTTTTGTGTTGCCATTACTAAAAAGGGTTCGTCTAGCTTAAATGTTTCATCGCCAATTGTAATTTGGCGCTCTTGCATTGCTTCTAGTAAAGCAGATTGTACTTTTGCGGGTGCTCTGTTAATCTCATCTGCCAAAACAAAGTTTGCAAAAATAGGGCCTTTTTTAATAGAAAAGTCATTTACCTTCATGTTGTAAATCATGGTACCTACAACATCTGCAGGTAATAAATCTGGTGTAAATTGTACTCTACTAAAACTACCTTGTACTGCTTTAGATAAGGTATTAATTGCAAGTGTTTTTGCTAAACCAGGAACACCTTCTAGTAAAATATGTCCGTTTCCAAGCAAACCAATTAACAAACTTTCAATCATTTGTTTTTGCCCAACAATAACCTTATTCATTTCTAAGGTTAAAATATCTATAAACGCACTTTCTCTTTCGATTTTCTCATTAATAGCTCTTACATCTATATCCATTCTATGTTATATTATTTTTATTTTATTTAGTGAAACAAAGCTACAATTTTAACAAAATTATTTTGTTAAAACAAGGTTAAAGATTAAGGTATTAGAAGTGTATTAAATAGGATTAGTCTTTAAATTCTGTTAATTTAAATTCTGTATTGGAAAAAACACCAAAAGTAAAGTACTGAATCCAGTCTCCAAGGTTGATGTATGTACTGTTTTCTTGTAATTTTATTTCTAAAGGTAAATGTCTATGGCCAAAAACAAAATAGTCATAATGTGTTTCTGTAAGTTTCTTTTTACAATATTGTACTAACCACTCATTTTCTTCACCTAAAAAATTGGCATCTTCATCACCAGAAATCAATTTGTTTTTTACAGACATGTATTGCCCTAATTGTATGCCTAAATCTGGATGTAACCATTTAAACATCCATTTAAATAAAGGAAAAGTAAACACTTTTTTCATGCGTTTGTAGCCTTTATCTCCAGGGCCTAAACCATCTCCATGACCAATTAAAAACTTTTTATTATTGATGAGAAATTCTTGTGGGGCATGATACACAGGTATGTTTAATTCCTTTTCAAAATAATCATTCATCCATAAATCATGGTTGCCAACAAAGAAATAAACAGGAATTCCGCTATCTTTTATTTCTGCTAATTTGCCTAAAACCCTTACAAATCCTTTTGGTACTACTGTTTTATACTCGAACCAGAAATCGAATAAATCACCTAATAAAAAAATGGCTTCTGCATCTTTTTTTACAGTATCTAACCAGCTTACAAACTTTTTTTCTCTAGCAAAACTGGTTTGTGCTGTTGGTGCACCTAAATGTTGGTCTGATGCAAAGTAGACTTTTTTATTCTTAGAAGTTGTTATCGAAATCATTTTTACAAAGAAAAGCTATTCTTGTTTAGTTTCCAACTCTAAAACTTTTTGCAGCATTTTATCTTCTTGATGAATGATTCTGTAGAAACCAACATCGCCAAAAAGTACATTGGCGATAGAGGCTTTTAGGTATTTTTTTATGCTTTGTTTTGCTCTAAATGATGGTGTAATTTTATCTTTTATTTNTGATAAATAAGTATCAAATATTTTTTCGTCTTTATCAAAACCATTGATATAAGTGGCTATAGTCCAATTTTCTAATTTTTTACGATTGTTATCTACATACTCAAACGCAAAATTATTGATGGTATTAAAGTAGAAATTAGACATGTAAGAAGTAGTATCTACAGCCACAAAAACATCGGGTATAATACCACCACCACCATAAACTACTTTGCCTTTGGGTGTTTTAAATTTTAAAGAATCTATTACTTTAATACTGTCTTTACTTAATAATTCTCCACTATTTATTCTTTGTTGATAGTCNTTGTAATAGTTTTTGTTTCCATTTCCAGCATATGGTTTTTGTATAGAACGACCTGTGGGGGTATAATATCTTGCTGTGGTTAAACGTACTGCAGAACCATCACCTAAATCCATTTCTATTTGCACCAAACCTTTTCCAAAAGAACGTCTTCCAATAATGGTGCCTTTGTCATTATCTTGCAAAGCACCTGCTACAATTTCTGANGCTGATGCTGAGTTTTCATCAATTAAAACATACAAACCACCTTTTTCGAAATCTCCTTTTGAANTNGCAAAAGACTCGTCAATTTCTCCTTTATTATTTTTGGTAAAAACAATTAGTTTATTGTCTTCTAAAAACTCATCTACAATACTATTTGCAATGTCTATAAAACCACCACCATTTCCACGAAGATCTAGTACTAAATTTATCATACCATTATTTACCAAAGTTTTTAAAGCGCTTTTAAATTCTCTATAAGTATTTCTTGCAAAACGATCTAATTTAATATAACCTAGAGAATCGTTAATCATGTAAGCTAAATCTACACTTTTAATATTTACACTACCTCTAGTAATGTTGATATTAAAAAGCGAATCTGTACTTTTTCTGTACACTTGTAAATTGACATCGGTATTTGGTTTTCCTTTTAAATATCTAGGTACAGCAACACTTAACATATTTTTACCAAAAAGGGTGTCTTTGTTGGCCATTAAAATTCTGTCTCCAGCTTTAATGCCTGCTTTAATACTTGGCCCGCCTTTTATGGGCTGTATAACAGTGATCGTGTCTGAAATGATGCGAAATTGTACACCAATACCTACAAATTTACCTTGCATACTTTCTTGAACTGCTTGTAAATTCTCTTTTGGTATATATACAGAATGTGGGTCTAATTTGCCTAACATTTGGGTAATTGCCCCATCTAAAAGTGAGTCTGTGCTTACTTTGTCTACATAATCATTTTCAATAAAATTTATCAATCTTTTTATTTTACGCTCTTGTGTAGAACTTTTAGAGAAAGACAACATATTGCCCGAGTTTCCACCAATAGAGACGCCTATAAAAAGACCAAAAATTACGGCTATAGATAGGTATAGAGGTAGATGTTTTTTATTCATAAGGTAAATTCATTAATTCTACACCTGCTTTTTCTAAAAATTTTAAGCCAGAACTGTCTTTGTATGCATTAGCATACACTACTCTTTTAATACCAGCTTGATGTATAAGTTTGCTACATTGTGTGCATGGAGAAAGTGTAATGTACAAAGTAGCATTTTTGGCAGATTGTGTAGAGCTTGCTACTTTTAAAATAGCATTGGCCTCTGCATGTAAAACCTCCCATTTTGTGGCACCACTTTCGTCTTCGCAACAATTATCAAAACCTGTGGGTGTTCCGTTAAAACCATCAGAAATAATCATTCTGTCTTTTACAATTAAAGCACCTACTTGCTTGCGTTTACAGTGAGATAATTTACCCCATTCTAAAGCCATTCTTAAGTAAGCTTTGTCGTATTTTAATTGTTTTTTTTCTGTCATTAGTACGAAAGTAAAAAGATTAATAAGATAGTAACGTTAATTAATTACCAAAAAATACGTTCTAACATCATTTGTATGGCAAATCCAATAACTATAGATGAGCAGACTAAAATCCAATCTCTTCTTGTAACTCTAAAAAAGTTTTGTAGTAAAGTACCCACGATTAAAATACCTAAAACTATAATTATTTGTGCAGCTTCTATGCCTAAGGCAAATTCTAATAATGGTATTAGTTTGTCTTCTTCTTTGCCAATCATCATTTTAAAATAATTAGAAAAACCCAAGCCATGTATTAACCCAAAAAATAAGGCAAAAACTAAGTTGGTGTTTTCTTTTCCTGTAGATGATTTTTTAGCGGTAAATACATTAATTACTCCTGTAATAAAAATGGTTACAGGAATTAGAAATTCTATCAAATTCATACTCACATTTAAAATACCATAAGTAGCTAATGCTAGGGTTATAGAGTGCCCAATTGTAAATAGGGTAACCAGCCATAACACTTTTTTAAATTGATTAAAGCTAAACACAACAGCTAAAACAATTAAAAATAAAATGTGGTCGTATGCAGAGAGGTCTAATACATGATTTAAACCCATCTTAAAGTATAAAATAAAATCGTTCATTATATTTTTAGTTTAGACGAGTTTCAAAGATATTAAAAAGATAAAAGAATGGGGAATTTTT
>JGI26083J51738_10000846_pt1 | contig 16512 bp, 16 predicted proteins | sample SaaInl85LU_5_DNA_FD_51738 | JGI IMG/M metagenome (IMG submission 51738)
ACCACTATTGTATGCACAGAAATTGTTTTAAATCCTTCAGATAAAATAAAAATAAATGAACCTGAAAAAGGAACTGTAGTGAACCAAACAGAATATGATGAAATTAGCAGAAAAAAATCTAAAGAGATGATGGAGCGTTTTAAAAGTAGAAATGGAGTAGATATGGGTAATGGAATCAACATAAAAATAGGAGGTTAAAATTTTGTTAAAGCTGTTTNATTTTTATTTGATAAGATTAAACTTTTAAGTTTTTTTTAAGTCTTACCCCNATAAATTAAAAGTACTTTTGATAAAAAATTAAACACTACAAAATGAAAAACCTTTTAACACTACTGTTTTTAGCAGTATCTATTACAACTTTTTCACAAAAAGAAATTACTGGTAAAGCAACTTACATGTCTAAAACAACAGTAGATATGAGTTCTTGGGGAAGAAATGGACAAATGTCTGAAGCTCAAAAAAAGCAAATTGCTGCAAGAATGAAAAACATGTTAGAAAAAACATACACTTTAACATTCACAAAAAACGAATCTGTTTACAAAGAAGATGAAAAATTAGAAGCACCTGGTGCTGGAGGAGGATTTAGATTTGGTGGTTTTGGTGGCAGTGGAACACAATATAAAAATACTAAAGATAAAGTAGCCTTAGAGTCTACTGAGTTTTTTGGTAAAAACTTTTTAGTTTCTGATGAAATGGATCAACCAAAATGGGAGATGTCTACAGAAACTAAAAAAATTGGAAACTACACTTGTTATAAAGCAACTATGATGAAAGATGTTGATCCTTTAGANTGGACTAACATGAGAAGAAGAAGAAATAACGATANCAAAAAAGATGAATCTAAAAAAGATTCGAGTAACGTTACTAAAATTTCTGATGAAATAGAANTGCCAAAACAAATTGAAGTTACAGCTTGGTATACTCCACAAATTCCAATTAGTAATGGCCCTGGAGAATATTGGGGATTACCAGGTTTAATCTTAGAAGTTAATTCAGGTAGAACAACTGTTTTATGTACAGAACTTGTTTTAAATCCTTCTGATAAAATCGAAATAGAAGCTCCAACTAAAGGAGAAAAAATTAAAAGAGAAAAATATACTAAGACTATCACTCAAAAAATGGAGGAAATGCGCCAAAATTTTAGAGGTAGAGGTAGAGGAGGTAGAGGAAGATTCTAATAAGATTACCCAAACAAAAAAACTAATCAAATAAATTATTCATGAAAAAAATATTACTTATCACCATNTTTATGGTGTCATTAGTAACNAGTGCTCAAATTAAACTTACAGGTGTTGTAAAAGACTCTATAGGTGTACCACTAGAAATGGCAAATGTAATCGCTTTAGATACTGTTGCTAAAAAAATTAGCTCATTTGGTTTTACAGATGCTAAAGGTAATTTTAAATTAGACTTAGATGAAAACAAGGTATATAATGTAAAAATAAGTTACATAGGTTTTAAAGAAATAAGTGAATTTATTAAAACAGGCACTACTAATATTTCAAAAAACTATACCATGTACGAAGACAACATGTTAGATGGTATTAATATAGTTTCTAAAATGCCTGTTACTGTNAAAGGAGATACAATTATATATAATGCAGACTCCTTTAAAAATGGNACAGAACGTAAACTAGAAGACGTACTAAAAAAATTACCAGGAGTAGAAATTAACGATGCTGGCCAAATAGAAGTAGAAGGTAAAGCTGTAGAAAAAATTACTGTTGATGGTAAAGAGTTTTTTAGTGGAGATACAAAACTGGCATCTAAAAACATACCTTCTAATGCTGTAGATAAAATACAAGTATTAAGAAACTTTGCAGATGTAAATCAATTAAGAGGTGTCCAAGATAATCAAGATAGAGTTGCTATAAACATTAAGTTAAAAGAAGGTAAAAAGAACTTTTGGTTTGGAGATGTTTATGCTGGTGCAGGAAGTTCACCAAATGAAGGTTTATATTTATTTCAACCAAAATTATTTTATTACACACCTAAATATACCTTAAATATTATTGGTGATATTAATAATATTGGAGAAGCTGTTTTAGACAGAAGAGATGTTAGAGGTTTAAGAGGTGGTTTTAGAAGTCAAAGTCCATCTAATGGAACAAATATTAGTTTAGCAAGTGCAGGTATTGGATTTTTAACAGCAACTGCAAGAAATGCAAACCGAATTGAAACAAAATTAACAGCTTTAAACTTTAGCTACTCACCAAATAAAAAATTAGATTTAAGTGGATATTTAATTTGGTCTGGTAATTCTAATGGACAAAGAAATCGTAACATTGTTGATTATAATGACCCAAGTATTCCTGACGATATTACTGATAATACTACAGACCAAACCAGTAATTCTGGGTTGTTAAACTTTAAAGCAATTTATAAGAAGAATGTAGACAACCAATTAAACTACGATTTAAATGGTCGTTTTACAAACGAGTTTAGAAATGATGTTGGTTTTTCTCAAGTTATTGGTAGCAATACACCAATTACAGAAAATGAAAATGCAACACCTTTTACCATTACTCAAAACTTAAGTTATTTCTACACAGCTAGTGAAAAAAGTATTTTTGCACTAGAGATGCAACATGCAATGCAAGATGAAGACCCTTTTTATATGGCGTCTATAGAAAATGCAGATACAGACCCAAATAATAATGTAGATGGTTTTGATGATGTAGCAGATGTTTTAGGTTTAAATAAATCGCAACAGTTTTATAGATTAGATCAAAATAGAAGAGTAAAATCGAATCAATTAGATGCGAAATTAGATTACTATTATATTTTAAATGACAAGAGTAACTTAAATTTTGTTGGAGGTACAATTTTAAGTCAACAAAATTTTGATTCAAGATTTTTTCAAGTATTAGATAATGGAAATTCTTTAGACCCAAATTTGAATATTCCTAATGTAGCTAATGCGCAAAATACAAATGACACTGAGTATAATTTTACAGATTTATATGCTGGAATGCGTTATAGAGTAAAAACAGGTATTTTTACTTTTAGACCTGGTTTTACTGTACATTCTTATAATGCTAATAATACACAATATGGTACAAATTATTTTAAAGATACATTTGTAAGAGTGTTACCTGAGTTGAATATTATTGCTCAATTTAAGAAAAGTGAAAACATGACTTTTGATTATAGACAGAGCGTAAATTTTACAGATGTAAACCAAATAGCAGAAGGTATTGTAGCTAATAGTTTTAACTCATTCTTCTTTGGGAATAATGATATTATGAACGCTCGTGCACATTCAGCAAACTTAAATTATAGAAGTTTTAATTTATTCAATAACACTTTTGTTTTTGCACGTTTATCATATAATAAAACTATGGAACAAATTTCTTCTATAGCAAATTTCGTTCCTGGTTCTGTTGTATCTACAAGAACAAACTTAAACTTACCATTTGATATTGAAAGTTTTAATGCTTTTGGTACAGTTACTAAAACTTTTGGTAAAATAAGAACTAGTATTGGTGGTAGTTATTCAGATGCTGAATTTTATCAATTATTTGATTTAAGTTCTGGAAATATTAACACTACTAAAATCAACACAAAAAATTATAGTGTAAGTCCAAGTATAAGAACTAATTATATTAAAGCGCCAAATGTGAGCTTAAGGTATAGAGCTTCATTTAATGATCAAGATAGAGTAGAAACTGGTTCTGGAAATATGTTTAATTTTAAAACTGTTACACATTCACCATCTATTGATTTTGATGCCTATTTATGGAAATCATTAACAGTTAGAGCTGATTATACCTACAATGAAGTGAGACAAGATGGTGTTTTTCAAAATGCTTTTGATATTTTAAACTTTTCTATGTCTTATAGAAAAGACAGAGATGCAAAATGGGAATACGAATTTGAAGCAAGTAACATTTTAGGGACAGAATCTAGAATTTCTGTTAATAATGGAAATATCTCAAACTCTATTAACGAAACATTTATATTACCTAGGTTAATAACTTTTAGAGTACGTTATCAGTTATAATCATCTAATTTGAATTAATTAAAAAGGCTCTTTTAGAGCCTTTTTTTGTTTTGTTTAGTATTTTCGCAACATGAGTTTATTAGCATCAAAATCTCCTTGGTATGCAACAGGTAAAAGTTTAGGGCTGTTGTATTTGTTTATACTTACTGGTCTTTTTTTAGATAGTTACCATTTTGTAAAAATAACAGCACATGCACAGTGGTTTGCAAATGCAGCTATGTTTATTGTTACTGGTATTGTGTTTTTTAATGTAACAAAAAGAAACCAGGAGCAAATGATTACTGCAATTCTTATTGCAATAATAGGCGAATATTTATTTTCTATTGTTTTAGGGATGTATACCTANAGGTTAGAAAATGTACCTCATTATATTCCTCTAGGTCACGCACTAGTTTATATTTCTGTATTGTATTTTTCTAAAGCAAGCTCAATAACCAAACATAAAATTTCTTTAGAAAAAATATTTACCATTTTTATATTTATATATGCCTCTGTATTTCTAATTTTTANGAATGATGTTTTTGGTTTTGTAATGACAGTAGCTACTTTGTTTATTTTAAGAAATAAACCAAGAGAACGCTTGTTTTACCTAACTATGTATATAACAGTTGCTGTTTTAGAAATTATAGGTACAAATTATTTATGCTGGAAATGGCCTTCTACTGCTTGGGGTGTATTTGACTTTTTGCCAAGTTACAATCCACCAAGTGGAATTAGTTTTTTTATTTTGGATTAGATTTAGCCTCTTTATGGTTGTATAAACAACGACATAAATTAGCTTGGTTACGCATGAAAAATATTAGAAAAATTAGATCTAAATCAGTAAACTAATTTTATATTAGTTTCGTTTAATATGCAAACACACATTTAATGTCTATACAAGTTTCATCAGTTAATAAATTTTATAATCAACAACAAGCTTTAAAAGAGGTTTCATTTGAAGTTGGTAAAGGTGAAATTGTAGGGTTTTTGGGTCCAAATGGGGCAGGTAAATCTACGATGATGAAGATATTAACAGGCTTTATTAAACCAAATTCTGGAGAGGTTTTAGTTGATGAAATAGACGTTTTAACTTCTGCTTTAGAAGCTCAGAAAAATATTGGTTACTTGCCTGAGCATAATCCTCTGTATGCAGATATGTATGTTAGAGAATATTTACATTTTCAGGCGGCTATTTTTAAAGTTGATAAAACACAAATAGAAGCGTGTATAGATAAAGTTGGTTTATCACTAGAGGCTCATAAAAAAATACATCAACTCTCTAAAGGATATCAACAAAGAGTAGGGTTAGCTGCAGCTATATTACATAATCCAACTGTTTTAATTTTAGATGAACCTACAACAGGATTAGATCCAAATCAATTAGTAGAAATTAGAACTTTAATTAAAGAATTAGGTAAAGAAAAAACAGTGCTTTTTTCTACACATATTATGCAAGAAGTAGAAGCAGTTGCAGATAAAGTAATTATACTAAATAAAGGCAATATTGTTTTTAAGACTGATATGAATCAGTTAAAATCAACAAATAAAAGCTTAGAGACTTTGTTTAGAGAAGTAACAAATTAAATTTATTCAGGCATACTTTGTGCAATCCAATCAGAAAATAATTGAATTTCTTCTTTAGTTAAGGCAGGTCTTTTATTCTTAAAAGGCATAAATTTTTTATCTCCTATAGGTAATTGTACCCTATTCATTATATCCTTTATATTTTCTTTTGTTGAACTAAAGGTATTTAGCATTTTTTTTCTACCTCTTTCAGGAAAATGACAAGGAGTACATTTTTGCAACATTATAGGTTTAATGTTATTGGTATAAGTAACTGGGTTTTCAAAAACTTTTTTTATAGTTTTAGTAGTTTCTTTGCTAGATTTACAATATTGAAAAATAGAGGTAAAGCAACATAATATCAAAAGTGATAAAATTTTAGTAGTTTTCATTTTAATGGTTTTTGGTTGATTTTATTAAATTACAAAACCATTTTATGTAAACCAGTTAAAAATGTATTATTTTTTAAATAAAGGTTTTCCTAATTTGTATTTGGCATCATAATCATAAACATCAGGAGTAAAACTAACAGAAGGCTCATCTTGTTTTTTAATAGTGTATTTACCACTTTCTAAATCATAATATAAACTGTTATCATTTGCTTTTACAGTAATGTATGGTCCTTCGTATTTATGATAAGTTTCTTCTAAAATAGTAACTTGTTGAGGTTTTTTCTCTAAAAAATAAGCAATTAAATCATCATTTAAAACGGAGTAAATAGCAATTTTTCCTTGAGAATCTCTTAAAAAATATCTTGAAAATTTACCTTCTATCATAAAACAATCAATGGTAACTGTATCTAAAAGAACACTTACTTTATCAATTTTAAAGTAGTCATCTTTAATAGTAATATGTTTATTAGCAATCTTTCCTTTTTTTGAAAATAAGCCATAAGTAACACTTATTGCCATCACTAAAACTCCAATAATTTCAAATAAATAATCGCTTAAATCATCAATGTTATCTAGTAATGTAAAAAAGAAAATGATTGCTCCAAAACCTATAAATAATACACAACCACTTGCAACACCTAATTTATTTGATTTCTTTTTACTTCCTTGATGATAAAAAATCATATTAGTTTAATTTATAATTTATTTGCTGCTTTTCAAGAGTTGATAATAGTTCATTTGATACTTTAATTTTAGTGTTTCTACTTGGTAAATTCACTTCAATTTTTTCTTGAGCATCCCAAATTGTAAATCGTAAAGATTGTTTACCAGCATTGTTTTTTAATATGCTTTCTAGATTAAGTATATTTTCTTCGTTTACTTCATTAACTGGTATTTTTATAGTGAGTTTTTTGCATAACTCATCCATAATATCATGCAATAACTTAAAGTCTGTAAATTTAATTCTTGGCTCTCCAGTTACTCCATCTTTATTGGTCCATCCAGGTTGAATTGTGCTCTTACATACAAGAAAGAATTAGGTACTAAAAAGTGCTTGAACTTTAAATATTCTTCTCCAAAAACTCTAAATTCATGACTATCATTATAATCTTCAATAGTAAATGCAGCCCAACCTTTTCCTGCTTTAGAAACTCGATGTTGTACATCTGTTATAATACCAGCAAACGATAAATTATTACCTACTATTTTTTGAAGTTCTCCTTTAAAATCTTTTAATCTTGCATTGCAAAAAATCATTTCGTTTTTAAAATCATCTAAAGGATGAGCAGAAATATACATACCAATCACTTCTTTTTCTTGNGATAATAATTCCATGGTTCCCCAAGTATCACAATTAGGAATATCTGGTTCTGGAAATTGTACTGTAGAAGCTTCACCAAATAATGAAACCTGTGCTGAATTTTGGTTTTCTTGATATTTACTACCAAATTTCATGGCACGTTCTAAAAACGTCATTCCTTTTTCATCTAAAGCAAAATATTGAGCTCTATGTGTATCTGTAAAAGAATCGAAAGCACCAGCTTTTACTAAACTATCAAANGATTTTTTNTTTGCTGCACGTAAATCTACACGTTTTGCNAAATCAAAAATAGAAGTNNAGTTGCCATTTTCNTTNCGTTCTTTTATGATAGCTTTNACTGCAGATTCTCCAACTCCTTTTACTGCTGCCATTCCAAAACGNACAGCTCCTGCTGCATTTACAGAAAATTTAAGGTAAGATTCATTAATATCTGGTCCTAAAACTTCTAATCCCATTCGTTTACATTCTTCCATAAAAAAGGATACAGCTTTAATATCTTTCATATTATTAGAAAGAACAGAAGCCATATATTCTGCAGGATAATGTGCTTTTAAATATGCTGTTTGATAGGCAATCCAAGCATAACAAGTAGAGTGACTTTTATTAAAGGCATAACTTGCAAAGGCTTCCCAATCTTTCCAGATTTTTTCTAGCTTTTCTTCATCATGTCCATTAGCTTTGGCTTGTTCTATAAACTTAGGTTTCATTAGCCAAAACAGCAGCTTGCTTTTTACCCATGGCTTTTCGTAAAACATCAGCTTCACCTTTGGTGAAATCTGCTAACTTCTGAGAAAGTAACATTACTTGCTCTTGGTAGACTGTAATACCATAAGTTTCAGCCAAATATTCTTCCATGGCTGGTAAGTCGTATTCTATTTCTTCTGTACCATGTTTTCTATTGATAAAACTAGGAATATATTCCATGGGTCCAGGTCTGTACAAAGCATTCATAGCAATTAAATCTCCAAAAACAGTAGGTTTTAAAGAACGCATATGTTTTTGCATTCCTGGAGATTCATATTGAAAAATACCTACAGTTTCTCCTCTTTGAAAGAGTTCATATGTTTTTTCATCATCTAAAGGAAAACTCTCAGGATCTAAGGCAACACCATGTTTGGCTTTTACAATTTTAACAGTGTCTTTTATTAATGTAAGTGTTTTTAATCCTAAGAAATCCATTTTTAATAACCCAGCAGACTCAACAACAGAGTTGTCAAACTGAGTTACATACATGTCTGAATCTTTTGCTAAAGCTACAGGAACATAATTGGTAATATCTCCAGGAGTGATGATTACACCACAAGCATGAATACCAGTATTTCTAACAGAGCCTTCTAAAATTGCAGCTTTATTTACAGTTTCTGAAGCTAAATCAGAACCAGCAGCAATGGTTTGTAATTCTTCAACCATAGCTTTTTCTTCGCTTCGTAAACCAGCAATTTTACCTTTACTTTTTTCATCATCTCCAAATATGTTTTGAAGTTTTACCCCAGGTATTAATTTTGCAATTCTGTCTGCTTCAAATAAAGGTAAATCTAACACTCTTGCTGTATCTCTAATAGATGATTTAGCAGCCATGGTTCCATAAGTAATAATTTGTGCTACTTGATTTGCACCATATTTGTTAATTACATAATCCATAACTCTGCTTCGTCCTTCATCATCAAAATCGATATCAATATCTGGCATAGAAACACGCTCAGGGTTTAAGAAACGCTCAAAAAGTAAATCGTATTTAATAGGATCTATATTTGTAATCCATAAACAATATGCAACTACAGAACCAGCTGCAGAACCACGACCTGGTCCTACAGAAACATCCATATTTCTGGCTTCTCTAATAAAGTCTTCAACAATTAAAAAATATCCAGGATAACCAGTTTTAGCAATTACATCTAGCTCAAAATCTAAACGTTCTTTTATGGCTGGAGTTATTTCTCCATAACGTTTTTTTAGCTCCTTCATAAGTTAGATGACGCAAGTAATTATTTTCTCCTCTTTTACCTCCATCTTCATTATCTTTTGCGTCTTTAAATTCATCAGGAATATCAAAAGCTGGTAATAATACATCTCTAGCTAAAGTAAATTCTTCTATTTTATCTACAACTTCTTGGATATTGATAATGGCTTCAGGTAAATCTGCAAAGAGCGTTTTCATCTCTTTAGTTGATTTAAAATAATACTCTTCGTTTGGTAAACCATATCTATAACCACGACCTTTACCTTTAGGTGTAGCTTGTTTCTCTCCGTCTTTTACACAGAGTAAAATATCATGTGCATTTGCATCTTCTTTTTGTAAGTAAAAAGTATTGTTTGTAGCAATTACTTTTATATCATGTTTTTTAGAAAATTTTAATAAGGTTTCATTTACAATGGTTTCATCTTGTTGATTATGACGCATCAACTCAATATATAAATCATCTTTAAATTGGTCTTTCCACCATAAAAGTGCTTCTTCTGCTTGATGCTCTCCAACATTTAANATTTTACTAGGAACTTCACCATATAAATTACCAGTTAAAACAATAATATCGTCTTTATACTTTTTAATTACCTCTCTATCAATTCTTGGAACATAGTAAAACCCGTCTACAAAGGCAATAGAAGACATTTTTGCTAAGTTGTGATATCCATTTTTATTTTTAGCTAATAAAACAACTTGATATCCATTGTCTTTTTGTGATTTATTAGTATGATCTTCACAAACATTAAATTCACAACCAACAATTGGTTTAATTGGTGTTTCTGCATTTTTATTGTGATTTAATACTGCACTTACAAAATGAAAAGCAGCCATCATATTACCTGTATCTGTCATAGCAACAGCAGACATATTATCTTTTGCAGCTGCTTTTACAATATTACCAATTTGAATAGTAGATTGTAAAACAGAAAATTGTGTATGATTATGTAAGTGAGCAAATTGAACATCTTTAAGTTCAGCTAAACCTTCTTTTGTAGATTTGGTATCTTCTACGTCTTTAAGTTTTTCTAGACGTTTTCTAATTTTATCACTTTCCTTTTTTAAATTGATATGTTGTATACCAATTAACTGAATAGGTTTTGGGTTAGCTTCAGTATAATTTTTAAAATAATCTGCATCTACATCTAATTCTTCTTTGGTAAATTCTCGTAAACGAATTAGTTCTAAAAAACAACGAGTTGTTGCTTCTACATCTGCTGTTGCATTGTGTGCTTCAGCAAAATCTATCCCAAATAAGTGTTTGTGTAACTCTGTTAATGTAGGTAGTTTAAATTTTCCTCCTCTACCTCCAGGAAGTTGACAAAGTAATGCTGTTTTTTCTGTACAAGTGTCTAAAACAGGTAGTTTTGTTAAGTTGTTTTCAACACCCAATCTATGGAATTCACATCCCATTATATTTACATCAAACTCAACGTTTTGACCAACAATAAATGTTGTTTTAGAAAGCGCTTCATTAAATACCCTTAATCCTTCATTTAAAGAGATTCCTTTTTCTTGCGCTAATTCTGTTGAAATACCATGAATCCTTTCAGCATCATAAGGAATGTTAAATCCATCTGGTTGTATTAGAAAATCGTTTCTGTCTAATAAATTACCCATATCATCATGCAACTGCCATGCAATTTGAATACACCTTGGCCAGTTATCTGTATCTGTAATTGGGGCATTCCAACTTTTGGGTAAACCAGTAGTTTCAGTATCAAAAATTAAGTACATACACGATTTTTATGAAGTAAATTTGGAGAGTTAAATGTACAAAATCATTAAAGATTTACCCTGAATTAATTATACTGACTTATTAACAAAAAAAAGTCAACCCAATTAAGGATTGACTTTTTTATTAATTTAAATAATTAGAATTCTATGATACTAATTCTTCTTGATATTTTAAGGAATTAATAGCAGACTGTATGGTCTGTTTTTGCATTTCTAACATTTTTCTTGTTGATGGAGCAAAGTCATCTTCTTTCAATATTTCGCAATATTCATAATAACTTGCTGCTTCTCCTCTTAATGCTTCTTCTAAAATAGCTTCTTCATCATTAGAATTAAACATAGATTTTAATGACATCCAATTTCTATGCATTGTTCCTTTGAAAGATCCATTATCTTCTGGAATTTGTCCATAAGATAAAATCTCTGTTCTTAAATTTTTAGCAAACTCACTTCTTTCAGAAGCTCTTTTTCTAAAAAATATTTTTAACTTTTTACTTTTTACATTATCTGCTGCGTTTAAATATCCTTTCTCAGCATCATAATTTTTTTCTAATAATTCGTTTAACTTGTTCGAAATTTTTTCACTATACTTCATTTTATCTTTTCATTTAAAATTTCAATAAATTTTTTTGAGATGCGTATTGTTTCACATCTTTTTGTTACTACAAATTTAAGGTGTTTATAAAGTTATCTTTATTGCAAATGATGTAAGTCTTAACTCATTTACTATCAGTTTTTTATTTAATAAAATTTTAGAGCTATTTTTATGGTGATAAATTAAAAGTATTTTGTATTTTTGCGCCCACTTATTACGAGATAATAAAATTTTTAATAACCAAGGTCGAGAACCTTACAACATTAACAAATTATGCCAGTAAAAATTAGATTACAAAGACATGGTAAAAAAGGTAAACCATTCTATTGGATTGTAGCTGCAGATGCACGTGCAAAAAGAGATGGTCGTTACTTAGAAAAAATTGGAACTTACAATCCAAACACAAACCCAGCAACTATTGATTTAGATGTTGATGGAGCTGTAAAATGGTTACAGAATGGTGCACAACCAACTGACACTGCAAAAGGTATTTTATCTTATAAAGGTGCTTTATTAAAGAATCATTTAGCAGGTGGTGTTAGAAAAGGTGCTTTAACTGAAGAGCAAGCTGAAGAAAAATTTAAAGCTTGGTTAGAAGAAAAAGAAAATAAAGTTTCTACTAAAGAAGAAAAATTAGCAAAAGCTCAAGCAGAAGCTAAAGCAAAAGCTTTAGAAGCTGAAAAAGCTGTAAATGAAGCAAGAATTGCTGCTGCAACTCCAGAAGTTGAAGAAGCAGTTGAAGCTACAGAAGAAGTTGAAGCATTAGAAACAGCTGCTGAAGAAGGAGCTGCTGCTGCAGATACAGAAGTTGCTGAAGAGAAAAAAGCTGAGTAATTTTTTAAGCGATAATGCGTAAAGAAGATTGTTTTTATTTAGGCAAAATCGTAAGAAAGCACAGTTTTAAAGGTGAGGTTGTTATCAAATTAGATACAGACGAACCAGAACTTTATAAAAATATGGAATCAGTTTATGTCGAACTTGGCAATAATCTGGTTCCATTTTTTATTGATAAAAGTTCACTGCACAAAGGAAATCAACTAAGGGTTCAATTTGAAGATGTATATTCTGAGGAAGAGGCAGATTCTATTTTAAAATCTGATGTTTATTTACCACTTACATTATTACCAAAACTAGAAGGAGATAAATTCTATTATCATGAAGTAATAGGTTTTTCAGTTTTTGACTCAAATTTTGGTGAAGTAGGCACANTTATACATATTAANGATAAAGCTGCACANCCTCTTTTTGAAATAGANAGAGAAGGCAAAACTATTTTTATTCCAATGATTGATGATTTTATCAAAAAAGTAGATAGAAAAAACAATCAAATACAAGTAGAGACTCCAGCAGGTCTTATAGAGTTGTATTTATAATTAGAGAGGTGCAAGAGTGGTTTATCTGGCTACCCTGGAAAGGTAGTATACTAGAAATAGTATCGAGGGTTCGAATCCCTTCCTCTCTGCAAAAATGAATTATTTTATTTAATAGTATAATCAAAAGTAACTCTAGCATAACTACTAGATGTACCAGCTTTTGAGTCTTCTTGTACAAGTTTATCGTTAACAAAAAGCTTTAACATTAGCTCTGCAGAACTTGGGCTGTTTCTAAAAGCTTCACCTCTAACATACTTATATCCATAATCATTCCAATAAATAATATGTGGTAAAGCATCACCATTAGTATCGTATTCAAAGGTTATTATTTCTGTAACATCAATATTGTTAGCATTATCATAATAAGTAAGCTTAATTTCATCTGCATTTGGCTCATTTGTATAAAACTCTAACCTAACATCAGTTTGAGATAATGGAATTCCATCATCTTCAAATTCATTTTGAGTTGTTACACATGAGAAAAATAAAATTGTTGCTAAAAGTAAGATTAGATGTCTCATAATTATTTATTTAATACTAATGCAAAAATAAAAAAATCCTTAATTATTCTATAATAAGTTTTTTGTTTGCTACTTTATTATTAGAATGAATCTTTACAAGGTAAACACCAGAAGTTAAAGANCTTGTATTTATTTCGTTTATTTTAGAACTTTTAGAATATACTTTTTGTCCTAATGATGAATAAATCTCTATTTTATCTATATTTTCTTTAGTTTTTATTTTTAAACTTTCTTTAGCAGGATTTGGATAAATCACAAATTTTGAGCTAAAAAAGTCGTCAGTACTTGCTGTACTTTGTTGGTATACTCTTACATAGTCGATGATCATACTACTTTCTGTATAATTTGGATCTACAGTACCACCAATTCCTCCTAGAGCAACATTTAGCAATAAGAATTGATCTAAATCAAAAGGCCATGTACTACTGTTTTGTGTAGATGGTTTATAAGTATAATAAACTTCACCATCAACTAAAAAAGCAATTTGATTTGGAGACCAATTCATAGAATAAACATGATAATTATTAGCTACATCTGTTAACATTTTTGTTGCTGTGTTAACAGTAGCTCCAGAACTAGATGGTGTATGCAAGGCACTAGAAACCACATTAGTTGCGTGTAAACCATGTTCCATAATATCAATTTCCCCACAAGCTGGCCAAGGTGTCGTTCCAAAACCCTGTGTTTCCCAATAAGCTCCTGGTTCACTTATATTTTTACCAAGAGTCCATATTGCTGGCCAAGTTCCAGCACCTTCTGTTAATTTTGCTTTAACATCAACTCTACCATATGTAAAAGCATATTTAGAGTTTAATCTTGCAGAAGTATAATCTAAAGTAACCCCATTTAGAGTTTTTGTTTCTTTTTTTGCAACGATATTTAAATTACCATTAGAAACAAATGAGTTTGTAGGGCTATCAGTATAATGTTGTAATTCTCCATTAAACCATCTTCCACCATTTGGCCCAAAAGTTTGATGATGCCATTTATTAGTATCCAAAGAATTACCATCAAATTCATCTGACCAAACAAGATTTGTGTATTCAACATCTAAAGCATTTGGATCTGTAGGTGTTGATCCGTCAGTAATGTTTTCTAATAAATAAGTACCAGCAGTTGGTACTCCTATATCAATAAAAACAACTAATTTTCTATATGTGCCAGTAGCATTGATTGTATTTCCAGTACTTGTTTCTTTTGCATTAGAAAAATCGAAAGTAAAATTTTGCCAAGTATTTGCATTACCACTTGTTACTGATTGTGAAACTTCTACATCAGCATTTGTACCGTTTTCTAATTTTAATAAAATAGTATGCGTATTTGGATCAAAAGCGTAAAAAGACAATGTTATTTCTTTTTGATTTGTGATGTCTATATCTCTTGTTAAATCAATCCAAAAACCTTGGTTAGCATCATTGCCATTATTGTTAAATTGACCTACTTTATTTGATGCATTATTAGGATCATTTCTTGTAGAAAAACTTGCACCACTAAAACCTGAAAACACATGATTGTTGTTTTCAAAATCAATTGGCATCTGCTGAGAAAATATTGATGAAGTAATTAATATTAAAGTAAGTAAAGTTGAAAAGTATTTTTGAGACATGTTCATTTTTTTGTAATCAAGCCAAAGATATCTGTTGTAGTTTAATTTTTGAAATGATAGACCAATACAAAACCAATACAAAACCTATTTTTAAGTTAATTTTACAGTATTTTTGATCTATGAGTACATTATTTAAGTTTAAAGAATTTTCAATACATCAAGATAAAACTGCTATGAAAATTGGTACAGATGCAGTTTTATTAGGTGCTTGGGTTTTCTTAGAAAATGAGATAGATTCAATATTGGATGTAGGGTCTGGAACTGGAATTATAGCATTAATGTTAGCACAACGTTCTTTTGCATTAACCATTGATGCAGTTGAAATTGATAATGATGCATATGAGCAAACCGTAACTAATTTTGAAAATTCTAATTGGGGAGATCGTTTGTATTGTTACCATTCTTCTTTTCAAAATTTTGCTAAGGAAATTGCAGATGAAGATGAAACTTATGATTTAATCATATCTAATCCTCCTTTTTATACAGATNAGTTTGAGTCTGAAAACGATGCTAGAAATAAAGCNAGGTTTACCTCTTCTTTATCATTTAATGAATTGCTAAAAGGAGTGTCAAAAATTTTATCTAAAAAAGGAAAATTTGCAGTAATTATNCCTTTTAAAGAAGANCAAGGTTTTGTTGAATNAGCAAAAGAAAATAATCTATTTTTAAATAGGNTTTGCCATGTTAAAGGAAATCCTTCATCAGCATTTAAAAGAAGTCTCTTAGAATTTTCTTTTGAAGANAAAAAACTTANAAAAGAAAATTTAACAATTGAGATTAAACGTCATCAATACACAGATGAATATATCAATTTAACTAAAGATTTTTATTTAAAAATGTAATTAACCCATTACATGATTAGGATTATAACCTAAGTATTTTACTTTTCGTTCAGTAAATTTTATCCCATGTAATTCTAATTCTTTTAAAATAGGAATATAAACTTCTTTTGATATTGGTAATTGTACTCCTGGTGTTTTTATTTCACCTTTTAAAATTTTTAAAGTTGCAATTGCAACAGGCAAACCAACAGTTTTAGCCATAGCTGTATAGGTTTGATTTTCTCCTTCTACAATTAAACTACTTTCTATTTGTCGTTTTTCTCCATCAATTTCATATCCAAATAAATGCTGCATAACTATCATATCTTTATCATCTTTTTGTAAAGTCCAAGAATCTTGTAAGATTTTCTGAAGCATTTGTGCTGGAGTTGCATTTTGTAATCTAATTTTTTTCTCTGGATTAAAAAGATCTAATTCAACTAATTTTTCCCACATTATATCATCTTGATCAATTTTTAGATATGAGCGTAATTTTAATTCTACAGAATCTGAAGGAGAATAAGCTAAAAATAAATTAACAAAATCTCTGTAACTCATGTTTTCTGAATCTTCTATGATGTAAGAATCATCTGTCATCCCTAATTGAACAAAAATATTCCAAGCTCTAGAAAAAC
>JGI26083J51738_10000855_pt1 | contig 16434 bp, 20 predicted proteins | sample SaaInl85LU_5_DNA_FD_51738 | JGI IMG/M metagenome (IMG submission 51738)
TTTAATAGGATTAAATTCTGTAGATGTTCCTGGAGTAACTGTAAACCGTTTTTGTTCTTCTGGGTTGGAAACAATTGCCATGGCCGCTGCTAAAATTAATGCAGGAATGGCAAGTTGTATCATTGCAGGTGGTGCAGAAAGCATGAGCTCTGTGCCAATGACAGGTTTTAAACCAGAATTAAACTACGACACCATTAAAGACGGCCATGCAGATTATTACTGGGGAATGGGAAATACTGCAGAAGCAGTTGCTAATCAATTTAAAGTTTCTAGAGAAGACAAGATGAATTTGCCTATAATTCTCACATGAAAGCCTTAAAAGCACAGGCAGAAAACCGTTTTCAAGATCAAATTGTTCCTATTGAAGTAGAACAAACTTACTTAGATGAAAATGGCAAAAAAACAATTAAAAAATATACAGTTACAAAAGATGAAGGCCCAAGAGCTGGAACATCTACAGCTGTTTTAAATAAATTAAGACCTGTTTTTGCTGCTAATGGAAGTGTAACTGCAGGAAATTCATCACAAATGAGTGATGGCGCTGCTTTTGTAATGGTGATGAGCGAAGAAATGGTAAAAGAATTAAATATAGAACCTATTGCAAGAGTTGTAAATTATGCTGCTGCTGGTGTAGAACCTAGAATTATGGGTATTGGTCCTGTAGCTGCAATTCCAAAAGCTTTAAAACAGGCTGGTTTGCAACAAAAAGATATTGAGTTAATAGAATTAAATGAAGCTTTTGCATCACAATCTTTAGCTGTTATGCGTAAATTAGATTTAAATCAAGACATTGTAAATGTAAATGGTGGGGCAATTGCATTAGGACATCCTTTAGGTTGTACAGGTGCAAAACTATCTGTGCAATTATTTGATGAAATGCGCAAACGCACTATGAAAAATAAATACGGAATGGTAACAATGTGTGTAGGAACTGGACAAGGTGCAGCAGGTATATTTGAGTTTCTCTCTTAATTAAAAGAATATAGAAAAAAGAGAAAAGAAGAAAGAAAATGTGCGCTAAACAAAGACATAATTATAAAAATTTGAAGATTTGGAAACTCGGATTAGAGATAACAAATGATATTTCAGATATTTTATTAAATTTCCCTAAGCACGAAAGGTATGATTTAAGTTCACAAATAAGTAGATGTTCTGTGTCAATGCCAAGTAATATTGCTGAAGGTTCTTCTAGAACTGACAAATCTTTTAAATATTACCTTGATATTTCTCTTGGCTCTTCCTTTGAATTAGGCACACAATTATTAGTTACAAATTATAGAAAATATATTAATAACGAAGAATTAAAAAAAATAGAAGACAAAATAGAAGAATTTCAAAGAATGACAATGGGCTTTCAAAATGGCCTACAATAAAGGTCTTTTTTCTATTTTCTTTCTTCTAAAATCTAAAAAAAAAATAAAAATGGCAGAACTATTAAGAGGTGGACAGTTTTTAGTAAAAGAAACTAACTGCGAAAATGTATTTACTCCAGAAGATTTTACTGAGGAGCAACAAATGATGAAAGAAGCTGTAACGGAATTTAATGACAGAGAAATTATTCCCCATAAAAATAGGTTTGAAGCAAAAGATTATGCTCTTACTGAAGAAGTAATGCGTAAAGCTGGTGAGTTAGGTTTTTTAGGTGTTGCTGTACCAGAACAATACGGTGGTTTAGGTATGGGCTTTGTTTCTACATTATTAACTTGTGATTATATTTCTAGTGGAACTGGCTCTTTTAGTACCGCTTTTGGTGCGCATACAGGAATTGGAACAATGCCAATTACCTTGTATGGCACAGAAGAACAAAAACAAAAATATGTACCCAAATTAGCTACTGGAGAGTGGTTTGGAGCTTATTGTTTAACAGAACCTGGTGCAGGATCTGATGCAAATTCTGGGAAAACAACTGCAGAACTTTCTGCTGATGGAAAATCGTATAAAATTAATGGACAAAAAATGTGGATTTCTAATGCAGGTTTTTGTCGATTAATGATTGTTTTTGCAAGAATAGAAAATGATAAAAATATTACTGGTTTTATTGTAGAATATGATAAAAACAACCCTAACGGAATTACATTAGGTGAAGAAGAACACAAATTAGGTATTAGAGCATCCTCTACAAGACAAGTATTTTTTAACGATACGATTGTACCTGCAGAAAACATGTTAGCAGGTCGTGGAGAAGGTTTTAAAATTGCCATGAACGCCTTAAATGTAGGACGTATAAAATTAGCAGGGGCTTGCTTAGACTCACAAAGAAGAATTGTTTCTCATGCTGTTAATTATGCTAACGAGCGTAAACAATTTAAAACCCCTATTGCAGATTTTGGCGCAATTAAAGTAAAGTTAGCAGAAATGGCAACCAATACATATGTTGGTGAGTCTGCAACTTATAGAGCATCAAAAGATATCGAAGATAGAATTGCTTTAAGAGTAAAAGCTGGTAATAGCCATCAAGAAGCAGAATTAAAAGGTGTAGAAGAATATGCCATAGAATGCTCTATTTTAAAAGTAGCTGTTTCAGAAGATGTACAAAATTGTGCAGACGAAGGAATTCAGATTTTTGGTGGTATGGGCTTTTCTGAAGAAACACCCATGGAAGCTGCTTGGAGAGATGCAAGAATTGCACGTATTTATGAAGGCACAAACGAAATTAATAGAATGCTTTGCGTAGGAATGTTGGTTAAAAAAGCAATGAAAGGTCATGTAGATTTATTAGGTCCTGCAACTGCTGTTGCAGATGAACTAATGGGCATACCATCTTTTGATACACCAGATTATTCTGAATTGTTTGCAGAAGAAAAAGAAATAATTGCAAAATTAAAGAAAACATTTTTAATGGTTGCTGGGTCTGCAATTCAAAAATTTGGAACAGAATTAGAACAACACCAACAATTATTAATTGCAGCTGCAGATATTTTAATAGAAATTTATATGGCAGAATCTGCAATTTTAAGAACTGAGAAAAACGCGAAACGTTTTGGAGAGGATTCTCAATCTATACAAATTGCAATGTCTAAATTATACTTATATCATGCAGTAGATAAAATTGAAGAAAAAGGTAAAGAAAGTATTATTTCTTTTGCTGAAGGTGATGAGCAACGCATGTTATTAATGGGCTTAAAGCGTTTTACTAAATATACTAACTATCCAGATATTGTAGATTTACGTAACGAAATTGCAGAAAAAGTAAAAGCAGAAAACAAATATTGCTTTTAATAAAAATATGTAAAAACTTCTTAAAAATACGTTTTTAAGAATTAGTTGTTTGTTTAAAAAAGCCCCTCTTAATTGAGGGTCTTTTTTTATATAATTATGTAAATTCGTAATAAAATAAAGTTAAAATAAAAACTACTATGAAAAAAGCCATCCCAATAATTACCAGTTTATTATTTATATTTTGTTCTCTTGTTGATGGCAAAAAAACGGTTACAAATACAAACCAAAAACTTAAACCCACTAAAAAACATCCTAAGTTTAGTGAATATTGGTATGCAGGTAAAGCAGAAATTACTTCTTACAAACTTACTCAAAACAGGTATGGAGAACTCCATCAAGGTACTGCTGTAAATATTTTTGTTACCGAAGATTTTTTACCAGAAAAACAAGTAAAAGCAGATAATCAAAACAAAAAAAATATTCCTGTTTTAAAACTGAATAGTACTAAAAAATTTACGACAGGTATTTATCCTTATTCGTTAATGACAAGCATCTTTACTCCTATTGATATCAATAAAAAAACGATTAAAATTTCATTTTCATCACAAGAATGGTGTGGTAATACTTTTATGCAATTAAACAATAGAGAAAAATTTAAAATTGATTTCTTTTCTTATTTTGAAAGTAATGCAGATAGAAAAGTTTCATTAGAAAAAAATGCATTAGAAAACGAACTTTGGAATCAATTAAGAATAAACCCAAAAAGCATTGCAAAAGGGAAGTATAAAGTAATTCCTTCTTTTGAATATCTGGCTCTAAACCATCAAAAAATAAAAGCGTATGATGCTGAAGTTAATTTAATCGAAAAAGGAGAATTTATAAATTTTTCTGTGCATTATCCAACATTAAAAAGAAAACTGACTATTAAATTGACTAAAGATTTTCCATATACAATTGAAAGTTGGGAAGAAATAACAACCAATAGAGGAAAGACTTTGACTACTAAAGCAGAAAAAATAAATACCATAAAATCTGCTTATTGGACTAAAAATGGTGCAACAGATACTAAAGAAAGAAAAGAATTGAGGTTATAATTTTATAAAATTTACAATGGTTCAGATAACGATGCTTCTATTATTGTAAAAACGACCACAAACTTACAAATACATTTCCAACAATTATACATAGAAGCTGTAAAATTCATTATAAAAGCTATAGAAAAATACCACGCCGTTTTAGAATCGTTTTTTTTCTTATTAAAGAAAGGAAATAAAACATGAAAGAAACAGTTAATCACTTTTTTTATCAATACTTTTGCACGCAATTTTTAAATTTAAAAATGAAACGCATAAAAGAATATAAAAAACTATTTAAGATTGATGGTACTATCAATTTAAAAGAGTTAAAAACTACTTATAGAAGTTTGGTTAAAAAATATCATCCTGATAAATTTTTAGACGAAGACAAAAAACTAGAAGCAGAAGAAATTAGTACAAAAATTATTGATGGTTATCACTTTTTAGTTAGTATTGCTCCAGAAACTAAAGAAGCAAATTTAGACGCTTACAAAAAAACAATTACCGAGTTTCAAGTTGCAGATTGGCGCCACAAAAGCATGTTACTAGAAGTTACTTTTACAGATGGTAATACCTATGAGTATTTTGGAGTCAATAAAATTTTGTTTGGTAAATTTATCAATGCTAAATCGGTGAACAACTTTGGAAAACGTAACATTTTTAACAAGTTTACGTACAGAAAATCGATGAAAGCAGCTGTAAACGCTTAATTATCTGTCCATTTAGAAAATAAAACTATTTTAGATTCCTGCCTTTGCAGGAATGACAACAAAAAAAAGAGATTACAAACTGGTAATCTCTTTTTTTATCAATTTATTGTAGAAACTATTCTAAAGCTCCTAAGTAACGTTCTGCATCTAAAGCAGCCATACAACCTGTACCTGCAGCAGTTACTGCTTGTCTGTATTCTTTATCTTGTATATCTCCAGCAGCAAAAACACCCGGTAAATTTGTTTTGGTTGTTTTGCCTTTGGTAATTAAATAACCTGTTTCATCCATATCTAAAAAACCTTTAAATAAATCTGAATTCGGTTTATGTCCAATAGCAATAAACACACCTGTTACAGGTATTTCATGCTTTTCTTTGGTTTGATTATGTATTGCTCTTACACCTGTAACCACATTATCACCTAAAACCTCATCTATTTCTGTGTTATACAACACTTCTATATTTTCTGTTTTATTAACTCTGTGTTGCATAGCTTTAGAGGCTCTCATATAATCTTTACGAACCAACATCGTTACTTTGCTACAAATATTTGCTAAATAGGTAGCTTCTTCTGCAGCAGTGTCTCCTGCTCCAACAACCACTACATCTTGTCCTTTATAGAAAAAACCATCGCAAGTTGCACATGCAGAAACACCTCCACCAATTAAACGTTGTTCACTTTCTATTCCTAAATATTTTGCTGTAGCTCCTGTAGATATAATTACAGTTTGGGCTTCTATGTGTTTAGATTCATCCACAATTATTTTATGAACTCCGCCAACTTTATCACTCAAATCTACTTTGGTAACCATTCCAAAACGAACTTCTGTACCAAAACGCTCTGCTTGATGTTTTAAATCTTCCATCATTGCAGGTCCATCCGTACCATCTTTATAACCAGGAAAATTATCTACCTCTGTAGTAGTGGTTAATTGTCCACCCATTTGCATACCTGTGTACATTACAGGTTTCATATCTGCTCTAGCTGCATAAATTGCTGCAGTATAACCTGCAGGACCAGAACCAATAATTAAACATTTAATTTTTTCGATATTTTCTGACATAATTTGATTTGAAAAATTTAGATAACAAAACTATATTTTTAGATTTATTTATCACATATTTTTATATGAATAATTATAATTAGTTAATAACAAAAATTTATAGATTGTTTATATTTTAATAGTACTTACTTTTTAGAAACGGATTCCACCTCTTTTTCTGAAATCATTTTATTATTTGTATTTCCCCAAGAATTGGTCCTATAACTCATAACATCTGCAACTTCATTTGCATACAAACCTAAATAAGTCGTCATACCTTTATATGTAACACCGTTTACTATTATTTTACCAATTAAACCATATTTAATAGCTTTTATACTTGCAATGAAAATCCCCAAGACATACCCATATATGGAACAATAATTTCGTAATTTTTATTATTTGATTCTTGAGAAAAACAAAAAGCAAATAGCATTAAAAAACTAAATAGTACAAAATATTTTTTTTTATTTTCACCTTTAATTATTTTAATAAAATTAACACAAAATATAAATATTATTCTATATTTGCAGTCCTAAAATTGATGACTTTTTGGATTTGTAATTTTACACTTTTTAAAATTACAAATTTACATTTTCGGGGTGTAGCGTAGCCCGGTCATCGCGCCTCGTTTGGGACGAGGAGGTCGCAGGTTCGAATCCTGCCACCCCGACAACTTTAAGTATTAAACTAGAACAAAACCTTGGTAATCTTACGATTAACGAGGTTTTGAAGTTTTTAAGCAGTCATAAAATTTGATTGAATTTAAATAAATAAGTAACTTATATGGTTACCTAAATATTAAAATCAAAAAAAGTAACCGAATTGTATTGATTTTAAAATAGTTAACTATGAACAAACGATTACTAGAAATTTTTAAGATGAAAAAAACAAAACTTTTGCTANTGGCTTTTATTGGCTTGTGTAGTTTTCAAATGAAAAACCATGTAGGAGTTGAGCTAACTCCATAACGCTCTCCTAACTAAACACTCGATAAACTTTTACTACTTGTAGTCATTTCAAAGATCTTTCAAAAGGCTTTTTGTAAACCAAATTTAACTTTATAAAAGGGCGTATTTACTGTTGCACTTTCTATATGATGACAGGCATAACAATGATATCTAAATGCCTTTTTCAAACAGCCTTTTTTGATTTCACATTTGCTATATTTAAAACCATCTTGCCATTTATATTTTGCCAAATATTCCTTATATTTATGATCATTTGGTAATTCTTTTACAAAGTTTAGTAGATTCTTACCTTCAAATTGTTCCATATCTCTTGTTTTAAAAGAAAAAAGATACGGAATATATTATTAGTAAATCTCTAAAACTTATATTCACCCAAAGGTTTTGGAAACTTTTCTGGATTTGCTACTAAGTGATAACGAGGGTCATCAATATCTTCTTCTATTATATCTTTGAAAATCGGTGAGGCTTTGTATAATAACACTTTACAGTCTTCACTTAAATGCTTTAAAGTTATTTTTTTACCTGCTGCTTGGTATTTTTCTACCAAAGCAAAAATGGCTTCTATTGCAGAATGATCAGAAATACGTGACTCTACAAAATCTATTTCTACAGTATCTGGGTCGTTTTTAACGTCAAATTTTTCGTTAAAAGCACTAATACTTCCAAAAAATAAAGGGCCCCAAATTTCGTAAATTTTAGTACCATCGTCTTTAAAACGTTTTCTTGCTCTAATTTTCTTTGCATTTTCCCAAGCAAAAGCTAAAGCAGAAATAATAACTCCTACAAAAACAGCAATAGCTAAATCGAAAATTACAGTAACTGCAGAAACAATTACAAGTACAAACGCATCTGACTTTGGTATTTTCTTTAAAATTCTAAAACTAGACCAAGCAAAAGTTTCTATCACCATCATAAACATAACTCCAACCAAAGCAGCAATAGGTACTTGTTCTATCAATTTATCTGTAAAAAGTATAAAAGTTAGTAAGGTAAGTGCCATCATAATACCCGATAAACGCCCACGTCCACCAGCATTGATATTAATAACTGTTTGTCCTATCATACCACAACCTCCTGTACCACCAAAAAGACCACTTAAAATGTTTCCTGCTCCTTGTGCAACACATTCTCTGTTTCCATTTCCTCTAGTTTCTGTTAATTCATCCACTAAATTCATCGTCATTAAAGATTCTATCAAACCAACAGATGCTGCTAAAAAAGCATATGGCAATATAAATGTAAGCGTATCTAAATTAAAAGGTAAATTTTGCCAAAGCTCTGTATTTGGTGTTGGAAACTCTCCTTTTAAACCTGTTCCTCCACCTTCTATAATGTAAGAACCGACTGTAGAAACATCTAAACCTGTAATTACCACAAGAAAAGTTGTAATTAAAATAGCCGTTAAAGAGGCTGGCAATTTCTTTGTTATTTTAGGCAATACCCAAATAATTGCCATGGTTAAGGCAACCAAACCAAGCATTATGTAAAGCTCTGTACCCGTCATAAAACTACTTACATATTCTTTTACACCATCTGCAGAAACTTGTAAAGATTTATGTGAAAACATTTTTACTTGTGCCCAAAAAATAACAATGGCTAATCCGTTTACAAATCCCATCATTACAGAATGAGGTATTAAACGTACAAATTTTCCTATTTTAAAAACTCCTGCAAATATTTGAATTATCCCCATTAAAATAACACAAGCTAATAAATAGAAATATCCCATATTATCAATAGGTGTATCAAACAACATTCCTTTGGTATGACCTTCAGAAATCATAGTTACAAAAATTACAGCTACAGCACCAGCTGCGCCAGAAATAAGTCCTGGTCTACCCCCAAAAATAGCCGTAATTAACCCTATAATAAAAGCTCCTGATAATGCCACTAAAGGATCTATTTGCGCTACAAAAGCAAAGGCTACCACTTCTGGTATCATTGCTAAAGAAACTGTGATTCCTGCAAGAACATCATCTTTTGCATTCGGAGTAATTTTTTTAATAAATTCAGTCATTTTGCGCCTATTTTAAAGTCGGCAAAGATACTAGGTTTTTTTAGAAAATCACATTTTCAAGTAAGTATCGTACACCAATTTTATGTTTTCGTAGGTATTCTTAAAAGCTTCTTTAAGATCTGCTTCATTTTTAAATACAACTTGGGTGATACCTTCTTCTAATTGCGGAGTTAAAGTTCCTTTAAAATCAGAAGTCATTAAAAACCAAAAAGTTTCTTTTAACTTTAAACCATCCTGATAATAGGTGTGATAAGTTGTTGTAATCGGTTTTACAAGTGATAAGTTTGCAATACCACACTCCTCTTCCACCTCTCTAATCGCGGAATTTTCGATAGTTTCCCCTTTTTCTATTCTGCCTTTTGGTAAATCCCAAACACTATTTCTAAAAATAAAAAGCACTTCTTTTTTAGGGTTTACAACCAAACCACCACCAGCAGAAACAACATCAAAAGAAGTTATAAAAAATTGCCAACCAACAGCTAAATCTGGAGTGTATAAATTAATACCATCAACATTCTCATTAATTAATTTATAAATAATCTCTTCCTTTACAGTATTTTTTAAAAGATATAGAGGAAAATTATTCTCATTTTTTTGAGAAGATGTTACAATTATTGGCTTATCATTTACAAAAACTTTATACATTTGCGATATGATTTTAAACAAAGATACGTCAAAAAAAACAGCCGAACTTTTATTGCAAATAAAAGCGATAAAGTTAAACCCAAACGATCCATTTCATTGGGCATCAGGTTGGAAATCGCCAATTTATTGTGATAATAGAGTAACGCTTTCATATCCTCCAGTTCGTGTTTTCTTAAAACAAGAAATTGCAAAAATTGTAGAGAATAAGTATGGTAAACCCGATGTTATTGCAGGTGTTGCAACAGGTGCAATTGCTATTGGTATTTTAGTGGCTCAAGAATTAGGTGTTCCTTTTATTTATGTAAGGCCAGAGCCTAAAAAGCATGGTAGAAAAAACCAAATTGAAGGACATTTAGAGAAAGGCCAAAATGTGGTGGTTATAGAAGATTTAATTAGCACAGGTAAAAGTAGTTTAAATGCAGTAGAAGCTTTAAAAGAAAGTGATGCTGTTGTAAAAGGTATGGTTGCTATTTTTTCTTATGGTTTTGATATTGCTACCGAAAACTTTAAAGAAAAAAATGTTGAGCTTACCACTTTAAGCAATTACGAAAACTTATTAGAACAAGCTTTAGACAGTAATTATATTTCTGAAAAAGAACTAATTACACTACAAGAATGGAGATCAAATCCAAGTATTTGGAAACAATAAAAGGTAAATAAATGAACATAGAAGGAACAAATGTAACTGTAGAAAAATCGCAAGAAGAATTGTTTAACTTTTTTTCTGATTTAAATAACTTCGAGAAAATTATGCCAGAAAACATCAATAAATTTGAAGTTGATGGAGATTCTTTTTTATTTGGTTTGCCTGGTATGCCAGAAATTAGATTAGTTTTAAAAGAAAAAACACCATTTTCTAACATTACTTTAGGTGCTGCAAGCAGTAAATTACCATTTACATTGGCTGCAGAATATTGCTAAAATTGAAGAAACTAAAAGCGAAGTTTCTTTACATTTTAATGGAGATTTTAACCCAATGATGGCAATGATGATTAAAAAGCCATTAACTAAATTTGTAGATACATTATCAGAAAATATAGGAAACCTTTAAACCATAGCAATCTCTTTGATTCCGAATTCTACCATAGTTTCGTTTTCTAGTTCTACTTGAAGTTTACCATCGTTAGAAATACCTCTAATGATTCCCATAAACAAAACATCTTTACTATCTTTAAACATAGTTGGGATGTTTTTTTTGTATAATACATTTAAGTAATTTGTTTCTAAACTTTTAAAATCTTGCTTTTCTAATTGTTTAATTTTTAGCTTTAACTTAACAGTGATTTTTTTTAGTAAAACATCTAAATCAAAAAATTTACCAGAAATATTACTTAAAGAAGAAACATTTTGTAAGCTTTTAGAAAATAATTTTTGATTCACATTTAAACCAATTCCTATTACAGAAGAATTAATTTTTGTTCCTTTTATATTATTTTCTATTAAAATTCCACATATTTTTTGCTTTCCTGACAGAATGTCGTTAGGCCATTTTATCGCAATATTTTTAATTTTTTGTTCTTTTAAAACCTCAAAAACAGCTAAAGAAACAGCAAAATTTAAATATTTTTTGTCTAAAAAATTAAAATNAGCAAACTTTACAAAGACGCTAAAAGTCAAGTTTTTAAAAGGTTCAGAAACCCATTTAGCGTATTGTTGCCCCCTACCATTTAATTGATTTTCGGTTTGTACCACCGTAAAATTTTCTAAGACAGAATCTTTTGCCATTTCTTTTAAAAAAGAATTGGTAGAAGCAATGGCATTAAGTTTGATTATTTTCAACTGTTAAATAAAGTGTAAAGTAGTTCAAAATTAGGCAAAATAGTCGCAAAAAAATAATAACTTTGCGTTTAAATTAGAAAAAAGTTAATGACAAAAAAACAAGTAAGCACAGACGATTTAATCGCTGTTATCATTCAAGGTATTGAAGAAGTTAAAGGAGAAAACATTCAATTACTAGACTTACGAGAAATAGAAAATACTGTGTGCGATTATTTTATTATCTGTACAGGGAACTCAAACACACAAGTAAACGCAATTTCTGGCTCAGTACAAAAAACAGTTAGCAAACATATTAANGACAAACCTTGGCACGTAGAAGGAGAAGGTATTGCAGAATGGNTTTTAATGGATTACGTAAATGTAGTTGTTCATGTTTTTCAGAAACATGTTAGAGACTTTTACGACCTAGAAAGCCTTTGGGGTGATGCAAAAATCACAGAAATTAAACCTGCTTAAATTTTAGACAAAATAATGAAAGATTCTAATAAAGACAACAAAACAAATTCGCCAAAATTTAAGTTTAATTCATACTGGATTTATGGTGGCATTTTCTTACTAATTATAAGTTTTCAGTTTTTTAGTAGTGGCGATTTAGCCTCTAAAAGTATCTCTAAAAACGAGTTTAATGATGTATTAGAGGAAAATGATATTTCTAAAATTGTAGTGATTAATAAAAATATTGCTCAAATTTTCATAAAAGATGAAGCTCTAAAAAAAACTAAATACCAAAAATTAATCAATTCTGCTTTTTATAGAAAAGGTTCATCTTTATACGAGTACAATTTTGGTGATTTACAAAATTTTGAAAATGATTTAGAACAAGCCAAAAAAGAAAACGACTTAACATTCGACTTAAAAAATGAAAGCAGAACAAGTATGTTAGATACTTTAATAGGCTTTTTACCATTTATTATTTTAATTGCAATATGGTTGTTTTTTATGCGAAGAATGTCTGGTGGTGGTGCTGGATCTGGTGGTGGAGGACAAATTTTTAGCATCGGAAAATCAAAAGCAAAATTATTTGACAAAGACACAAAAGTAAAAACTACATTCGAGAATGTTGCAGGTTTAGAAGGTGCAAAAGAAGAAGTACAAGAAATTGTAGATTTTCTTAAAAACCCAGAAAAATATACTTCTTTAGGTGGTAAAATTCCTAAAGGCGCCTTATTAGTAGGACCTCCAGGAACTGGTAAAACATTACTTGCAAAAGCAGTTGCTGGTGAAGCAGAAGTACCATTTTTCTCTTTATCTGGATCAGATTTTGTAGAAATGTTTGTAGGTGTGGGTGCATCTAGAGTGAGAGATTTATTTAAACAAGCTGCCCAAAAATCGCCTTCTATTATTTTTATTGATGAAATTGATGCCATTGGTAGAGCTCGTGGTAAAAATAGTATGACAGGTGGTAACGACGAACGCGAAAACACACTGAATCAACTACTTACAGAGATGGATGGTTTTGGTACAGATACCAACGTAATTGTAATTGCAGCAACTAACAGAGCAGATGTTTTAGACAGCGCTTTAATGAGAGCAGGGCGTTTTGACAGACAGATTTATGTAGACCTACCAAACATTAATGAGCGTCAAGCAATTTTTGAAGTACATATTAAACCTTTAAAACTTGCAGATGATGTAAACTTAGAGTTTTTAGCACAACAAACACCTGGTTTTTCTGGTGCTGATATTGCGAATATGTGTAATGAAGCTGCTTTAATTGCAGCTAGAAATAGTAAAAAAGCAATACATCATCAAGATTTCTTAGATGCTGTAGATAGAATTGTAGGTGGTTTAGAAAAGAAAAACAAAGTAATTACACCAAAAGANAAAAAAGTAATTGCTTTTCATGAAGCGGGTCATGCAACTGTAAGCTGGATGCTAGAACATGCAGCCCCCTTAGTNAANGTNACTATTGTACCAAGAGGACAATCTTTAGGCGCAGCTTGGTATTTACCTGCAGAGAGGTTAATAGTACAAACAGAACAAATGTTAGATGAAATGTGTGCTACTTTAGGAGGAAGAGCTGCTGAAAAAATCATCTTTGATAAAATATCTACAGGCGCTTTAAGCGATTTAGAAAAAATAACCAAGCAAGCCAGAGCAATGGTAACTGTGTATGGNTTAAATGACGAAGTTGGTAACATAACCTATTACGATTCTTCTGGAAATGATACCTTTGTTAAACCTTATAGTGATGATACTGCCAAAAAAATTGATGAAGAAATTTCTAAAATGATAGAAACCCAATATGCAAGAGCTATCAAACTATTAACAGATAATAAAGAAAAATTAACTATACTTGCAGAGTTGCTTCTAGAAAAAGAAGTTATCTTTAAAAACGATTTAGAAAAAATATTTGGNAAAAGACCTTTTGAAGCTTTGGATGTAGCAATAAAAGACCCAAAAAAAATTGAAGCAGAANTAAATATTCCCCCAGTAACAGAAGGCACTGAAGAATAATTATAAAACCTTTAATTATATAATGAACTTTTTTAAAAAACTATTTAACACATCTAATAAGGAAGATAAAGAAATAAAAAAACAAGAAGTAGATTTATCTTTAGACGATTTATTTGTACACAATTTTATTGAAAAGGGTGGCAAGTTCTTATATTGTCTTAAAAAAGAAGAAATAAAACAAAACCTTAGTTATATATTATCAGAAAATAACTGGAAAAATGCCCTTGTAACTAACAAAGAATTAAATACNTTTTTNGACGAAAAAGANGTTTTGTTAGATACTGAGTTTAAAAAAACCATTCCGTTTTTTACAACTTGCGAGCATTTAATTGCAGATAATGGCGATATACTTTTTTCATCTAATCAATTAAAAAGCACAAAGCTATCTGAATTATCAGAAAACTTTATTGTCTATGCAACTACTAGCCAATTGGTTAAAAATACAGGCGAAGGTTTAACAGGTATTAAAACCAATTACAAAGGGGCAATACCTACTAATATATCATCAATAAAAAATTACGAAATCAATAAAAATGATGATAATTTTCTAAACTACGGTAACAGTAACACAAAAAACTTATATTTGCTGCTATTAGAAGATTTATAATATGCGCAACCTTTTAAGAAGGAGTTTTTCTGGAATTATTTACGTTTTAATTTTTGTTTCTGCTATTCTTTTTTCTAAAGAATCTTACATAGCTTTAGTAAGCATATTTAGTATACTTTGTATTTGGGAGCTTTCTAAATTAATACAATTTAAAAGTATAATTGCATATATTTTTTTCGGAATCACTTTATTTTTAATGATTAAAAGACCTACAAGCTTTGCTATTACAGGCATCCTTACCATCAACATTTTATCCTCATTATATTTAATTTACCAGTTATTTGCAAAAGAAGAAATTACGTATTCTACCGATAGGCAAAAACTAGGTTTAACTATTAGATACCTAATTTTTTCATTTTGTTTTTTAATATTATTACCTTTTAAAAATCAAAATTACACACCTTATTTAATGATATCGATATTAGTACTTATTTGGGTGAATGATAGTTTTGCTTTTTTAGTGGGTAAAAACTTTGGTAAGAAAAAACTGTTTGTTTCTGTTTCTCCTAAAAAAACACAAGAAGGTTTTTTGGGTGGATTTATCTTTACGCTAGTTGCTGCTTATATTATTAGTACAATAAATAAGGAATACGCTCTGGTAAATTGGCTAATTATAGCATCTATTATTTCTGTAATTGGCACTATAGGAGATTTGATAGAATCTAAACTTAAAAGACAAGCAAACATAAAAGACAGTGGTAATATTATGCCAGGTCATGGAGGTATTTTAGACAGACTAGATAGTTTGTTGTTTGCTGCTCCATTTGTATATTTGTATATTAACTTTATTATTTAAGTATGATTCGTTTTCATAAAGAAGGATATAAAATTATTGTTATTACTTTTATTTTAGCTATTGTTGCTATTTTGGCAGCAGAAAAATTGATAGAACTAAATTGGGTTACCAAAGCAATACAAGTTTTAATTATTGTACTTTTAATTACTGTACTTCAATTTTTTAGAAATCCAAAAAGACTTACTTCTTTAAATGATGATACAATAATTGCTCCTGTAGATGGTAAAGTTGTTGTGATAGAAGAAGTAGAAGAACCTGAATATTTTAAAGACAAAAGATTACAAGTTTCTATTTTTATGTCTCCCATAAATGTACACGTTACTAGATATGCAATGAGTGGTATTATTAAATATAGTAAATATCATCCAGGTAAATACCTAGTTGCATGGCATCCAAAAGCATCTACAGAAAACGAAAGAACTACTGTGGTAATTAACAACAAATCTTTTGGAGACGTTTTATATAGGCAAATTGCAGGTGCTCTTGCAAAAAGAATTGTAAACTATGCCAAAGAAGGTGATAAAACAATACAAGGTGCAGACGCTGGTTTTATAAAATTTGGCTCTAGAGTAGATCTATACCTCCCTTTAGGCACAGAACTAGCTGTAAATTTAGGTGACAAAGTTAAAGGTGGCACACAAGTTATTGCATCAAAATAAGCATGAAATCTGAATTAGATATAGCGTTTAAAGAAGCTTTTGATAAAGTATCAAAATTACAAGAAGCTGTTGCACCAGATGTAATGCTAAAGTTTTATGCTTACTATAAAAAAGCAACCTCTGGTAAAGTATTTTCTTATGATAATAAGTCTAATATTAGAAGTGCATTTAAAGTAAACGCGAGGATGCAGATTAAAGATATGAGCTCTAAAAAAGCAAAAGAAGAGTATATAAAACTAGCAAACACTATTTTAACCAATAAATAAAAGTAATTATGAAAAAAATCATACTATTAGTAGTCGCTATTTCTTTAAGCTTTACGGCATGTAAATCAGAAAAGAAAACAGATTCAGACAACAATAAAACAGAAAGTAACGCTTTATATTCTATAGAAAAAGCAGAAAACGATATTGTTTTTACAGCTTACAAGTTTACAGAAAAAACACCTGTAAAAGGACAATTCAGACAAGTAAATATTACTAGTGGAGGAAAAGGAAACACCATTAAAGAAGCAAT
>JGI26083J51738_10000857_pt1 | contig 16431 bp, 18 predicted proteins | sample SaaInl85LU_5_DNA_FD_51738 | JGI IMG/M metagenome (IMG submission 51738)
AATTGATCGCGGCCAAAGTGGCAGGGCGTGGCGGGCGCGGCGCGGCCGCCGCCCCGATCAAGGAATTGGGCGAACACCCGAAAGAGGGCGGCCCCGTCAATGTCATGGCTGGCCGCTACGGGCCTTATGTCAAATGGGAAAAGGTAAACGCGACCCTGCCCAAAGGCACCGAGCCTGAAAGCGTCACCATGGACATGGCGGTCGAACTGATCACCGAGAAACAGGCCAAATCGCCAGCCAAACGCAAGGCCGCCGCGAAAAAGCCCGCTGCGAAAAAGGCAGCCCCAAAGAAAACGGCGGCCAAAAAGCCAGCGGCTAAGAAACCGTCGGCCAAGAAAACACCGACAAAAACCGAAGATTGAGTTGTTTTTGTCAAGATTTTAGAAGGGCGGGGTTGATCCCGCCCTTTTTTATGCCCATTTGCTGGCCTTCAGGATCACAAGGGTAAGCGGAGCCGTTTTAATGAATGCATCTGTTCTCGAGTTTTTGCTAACGCGCCGTTCGGTGCCTGCGCGTATGATGGCAGGCCCCCTGCCCTCCGAAGATGAGGTGCAACAGCTTCTGCGCGCCGCCACACGCGTGCCTGATCACGGCAAATTGGAACCCTTCCGACTTGTGGTCCATGGGGCCGAGGCGCGCAGGCATCTGGCCGATCTGACCCGAAAATTGGGCGCCGAAAAAGGCATGGACCCTGAGCGGCTGCAAAAACAGGCGCAGGCCTTTGAGGGCGAGCATCTGACGATCTCCGTGCTCTCCACCCCTGTAGAGGGCACAAAAATCCCGCTGGTTGAGCAACAGATGACCGCAGGAGCGGTTTGTCTGTCACTGGTCAATGCGGCGCAGGCCATGGGCTATGGCGGGCATTGGCTGTCCAGTTGGATGGCGCTCGACAAGGATTTTCTGAGGCAGGCCTTTGATCTCAGCGCGCCTGCCATGGTTGCGGGGTTTGTGCATATTGGCACCACACCTGTCACCCCGCCCGAGCGTCCACGCCCCGATCTTGAAAAAATCGTGACCTATCAACCTTGACCCAAGGGGCCTTCGCCCCGACCTAAGGGGAAAGGCGCGGCGAGAATGGCGCGCAGAATCAGGGGCAAGGCAGATGATTTTTACCGATATCTTCAAATCCATCGGGCAGCTTGGCGATCCGAGGTTTTTGCGCGTGCTGGCCATGGGGCTTGGCTTAACGGTTTTATTGCTGCTTGGCTTCTATCTCGGCTTCATGGGGATATTGGGATGGCTCCTGCCTGACAGTTTCACCCTGCCATGGATCGGTGAGATCACATGGGTGGATACAGCGCTGACATGGGCAAGCCTGCCGATCATGCTGCTTTTGTCGATGGTGCTGATGGTGCCTGTGGCCTCGGCCTTTACAGGCCTGTTTCTGGATCAGATCGCCGATGCGGTCGAGCAGCGGCATTACCCCTCCCTGCCCCCCGCCCGCCATATCGGCCTATCGGAAGGGATTTGGGACAGTATCAGGTTTCTTGGTGTGCTTCTGGCAGCCAATCTGGTGGCGCTGGTGCTGTATATCACGCCGCTTGCACCCTTCGTGTTCTGGGGGCTGAACGGGTTCCTGCTGGGGCGTGAATATTCGCAAATGGTGGCCATCAGGCGCGAAACGCCCGAAGGGGCCGCGCGGTTCCGCTCGGAAAACCGCATGACCATTTTTGTGGCAGGCGTGTTGATGGCGGTGCCGCTGACCATTCCCGTGGTGAACCTATTGGTCCCATTCTCGGCGCGGCCAGCTTTACCCATATCTACAACAGGATCACTCGGTCGCGTAGCTAGGGTTGCCCAAGCCAAACCGTGTGAACAGATCGATATCTTGCAAGGTCACCAGATCAAATACGATCACGCAGAGCACGATGGCAAAGACCACCGAAGCAATTGCCGTATTCACCAGCAATTTGCGCCCCAAGCGCAGGTCGTCAGGGGCGGAATCGGGGGTGCCCTTCACCTTGTTGCCGGCCTCGCCTTGCGTCTGGATGTGGAAGGGCAAGGTCATGAACAGCAGCATGAACCAGATGATTGCATAAAGTACGATACCCGTGATGACATTCATCAGACTTGCTCCAATTCAACCAAAGTGCCCGTGAAATCCTTGGGATGCAGAAACAGGACAGGCTTGCCATGTGCACCGATCTTGGGCTCGCCATTGCCAAGCACGCGCGCGCCTTTGGCCTGCAAGGCATCGCGCGCCTCAAGGATATCATCCACCTCATAGCAGATATGATGGATACCGCCCGAGGGGTTCTTTTCCAAAAAGCCGTTGATCGGCGAGGCTTCGCCAAGCGGATGCAGCAATTCGATCTTGGTATTTGGCAATTCAATGAACACCACGGTCACGCCGTGATCAGGCTCATCTTGTGGCGCCCCGACCTTGGCCCCGAGCGTGTCGCGATATTGTGCGGCAGCAGCCTCAAGGTCAGGCACAGCAATGGCCACATGGTTCAGGCGTCCAATCATCTGAAATCTCCTTCGCGGAACATGGGGCTGATATGACGCCTGCTGCGGCGCCACACAAGCGGCGTGTCGCCGCGCCTGTTTACCAAGCATCAACCTTACCACGGTCTAATCACCCATAGAATCGTATGGATTTGGGGTAGTGACATGGATGATTTTCGAACAGGGTTTGGCTATCGGCCACAACCCACTGCCGAAAGACCACTTTTGGGCCTAACCATTTTGGTTGTGGAAGACAGCCGCTTCGCCTCGGAGGCCTTGCGGCTTTTATGCCTGCGATCAGGGGCGCGGATCAGGCGGGCCGATTGCCTTGCCTCGGCGCGGCGGCATTTGCAGGTTTACCGACCAACCGTCGCGATCATTGATCTGGGCCTGCCCGATGGCTCGGGCCTTGATCTGATCACCGAGCTTGCCGATGCAGGTCCGAATATTCCTGTGGTTCTCGCGACCTCTGGCGCGGAACGTGAAGCCGCCAAAGACGCCGCCCTGAAATGCGGGGCGAACGGGTTTCTACCCAAACCTCTCGACAGTTTGGGCGCGTTCCAAACAGAAATTTTGCGCCATCTCCCGATGGAGCTGCAACCCACAGGCCCGCGCGCCTTGCCCGAGGGGGAAATCCACCCCGATGAATTGGCCTTCCGCGAGGATTTGACCCATGCGATGGAGCTTTTGGCCAGACCCGCACCGCCTGTGGCCTTTGTACGCTCCTTCGTGATCGGCGTGGCACGGGCGGCACATGACACAGCGCTTGAAGATGTGGCGACAGGCTACTCGTCTCAATCGGGTCATGAACACCAAGCTCTGCGCCGCATGATTTCGGACAGGATCGCGTCTTTGGCAGCAGTTTAAAGCGCGGGATCCGCGTTTACGCGAACAAGCCGCGTCAAATCCGAGAGGCGTTCCACCTGCCGCCCCTCCGCATCGAAATTGCGCGGTGACAGCCAAGCCTCAAACGCCTCTTTCAAGGCGGGCCATTCTTGATCAATCGCCGCGAACCACGCGGTATCACGATTGCGCCCTTTCACGACAGCGGCCTGTCGGAACACGCCTTCATAGCTCAGCCCAAGCCGCTGCGCTGCCCGCCGCGATGCCATATTCAGCGCATTGCATTTCCATTCATACCGCCGGTAACCGGCCTCAAAGGCCCATTTCATCATCTGATACATCGCCTCGGTGGCCGCGCGGCGGCCCTGCAATTCAGGGGCAAAATTGATATGGCCGACCTCGATCGTGCCTGCCTCGGGCGTAATCCTGAGGTAACTGGCCACACCACACCAATGCCCGCTATCAAGGTCGCGGATGGCATAGAATTTCGGATCATCATGGGCTTCCGCCTCTCGCACCCAACGGTGATAGGCTGCCGCCGAATGGAAAGGGCCGTAGGGCAAGTAATCCCAGATCGCCTCCGAGGCGGAAAACGCTTGGTGCAAATCACCTGCATGCCGATCCGCGGATAGCATGGCCAACTCGGCATAGCGCCCCTGCAAGCCTTCACCTTTCGGCACAGGCGGCGGCGTGAAATTTGCCACAGGCACACCCAGACGATCTGACATAGCAATCTTACCCCTTTTGCCCCAAACAAGCGCGCGCGCGGCAAAAGCACAAGAAAAAAGGCGCGCCGCATTGGCGCGCCTTTTGGCAATCAAGCTTGAAAGCCCAAATTATTCGCGGGGAAGCACCCGCAAACCAAGCTCCATCAACTGCTCGGCCAATGGCTCATTTGGTGCATCCATCATCAAATCTTCCGCACGCTGGTTCATCGGGAACAAGATCACCTCACGGATATTGGCAGTATCAGCCAAAAGCATCACGATCCGGTCGATGCCTGCCGCACAGCCACCATGGGGCGGCGCGCCATATTGGAACGCATTGACCATCCCGCCAAAGCGACGACGCACTTCATCCTCGCCATAGCCTGCCAGTTCAAAGGCCTTGAGCATGATCTCCAGCTTGTGGTTCCGTACAGCGCCTGAGATCAACTCATACCCGTTACAGGCCAGATCATATTGATACCCGAGCACCTCAAGCGGATCCCCGCCAAGCGCATCCAAGCCACCTTGCGGCATCGAGAACGGGTTATGCGAGAAATCGATCTTGCCGCTTTCCTCATCCTTCTCATACATCGGGAAATCCACGATCCATGCGAAAGCAAACCGGTTTTGATCGGTCAGGCCAAGCTCATCGCCCACAACCACACGCGCACGCCCCGCAACGCTTTCAAACTCATGCGGCTTGCCCGCAAGGAAGAAGGCCGCATCGCCCACGCCAAGACCAAGCTGCTGGCGCACGGCCTCGGTCCGCTCAGGCCCGATATTCTTGGCCAAGGGGCCCGCAGCTTCCATGCCGCCGTCTGCCTCGCGCCAGAAAATATAGCCCATGCCAGGCAGACCTTGGCTTTGCGCCCATGAATTCATCCGGTCGCAGAATTTCCGGCTGCCACCTTTCGGCGCAGGGATCGCGCGGATCTCGGTTCCCTCTTGTTCAAGGATCTTCGAGAAAATCGCAAAGCCCGAACCCGCAAAATGCTCGCTCACAACCTGCATCTTAATCGGGTTGCGCAAATCGGGCTTGTCGGTTCCATACCACAAAGCCGCATCGCGGTAGCTGATCTGCGGCCAATCCTGATCAACGGATTTGCCACCACCAAATTCTTCGAACAGGCCCTTCATCACAGGCTCAATCACATCGAAGACATCCTGCTGCTCGACAAAACTCATCTCGAGGTCAAGCTGGTAGAAATCTGTGGGAGAGCGATCCGCCCGCGGGTCCTCATCGCGGAAACAGGGCGCGATCTGGAAATATTTGTCAAAGCCCGACACCATCAACAGCTGCTTGAACTGCTGCGGTGCCTGCGGCAGCGCATAGAATTTTCCCGGATGCAGCCGCGACGGCACAAGGAAATCGCGCGCGCCCTCAGGGCTGGAGGCCGTGATGATCGGCGTCTGAAACTCGCGGAAATTCTGCTCCCACATCCGCTTGCGGATCGAGGAGACAACATCCGAGCGCAAGACCATATTCTTCTGCATCACCTCACGGCGCAGATCGAGGAAGCGATAACGCAGGCGCGTTTCCTCAGGATATTCCTGATCGCCGAACACCGTCAAAGGCAGCTCTTTCGATGCGCCCAGAACCTCTAGGTCACGAATGAAAACTTCAATCTCGCCTGTGGGGATTTTCGAATTCACAAGGCTCTCGTCGCGCGCCTTTACCGTGCCATCAATACGGATACACCATTCCGAGCGGACCTTCTCAACCTCGGCAAAAACGGGGCTGTCGGGGTCACAGATCAATTGCGTCATGCCGTAATGGTCGCGCAAATCGATGAACAATACCCCACCATGATCTCGGACCCGATGGACCCAACCCGACAGGCGGATGGTATCACCGACATTGGATTTGTTCAGATCGGCGCAGGAATGGCTGCGGAAAGCATGCATGGGGAAACCCTTTGGATGGCGTATAGTCGCGTCGCGCCGATACAGCGCGCGAAGCCCGCGAAGTCAACCCCGCCAAACCGCTCCGACGCGCTGTCTGGGTAAAAATTGCGCTGTTTTCGCGCAAATGGCACGCGTGGCCATTACCCGCCACATGCCAGCGCTTCCGCCAGACGCGATGTCGAAAATGGCCCGTTATCCCGCGTATGGGCCATCCCGTCTGAGGACAGCGTCGTCACCATCACGCGGCTCCAATCGGCATTGGCCGTGACCAATTCAGGCCCATCACCGCAATCGCGCAGCCCGCCCGAGATGAAATCCTCGCCAATACGGTGGTTGGTCAGACCCGCAACCGAGGTCACCTCTTCGAGCTGCACCCCACCGCCCTCTTGCGGGAGATAGCGCCAGATGCGCAGGGTCCGCGCCAGATGCGGGCGGTCGATATAGGCAAATTCCACAAAACCGTCGCCGTCCAAATCGGCCGCGCCAATCGGCGCCAACCAGCGAAACCGCTGCCCGATCCATGGCAAATGCGCGAGGGGCGTCAGGCTATCGCCCTCAATGCTCCAAAAGGCCATACGCGCGCCCAAATCCTCATGGCTCTCGATGGTGACAATCTCGGCCTGCCTGTCGCCATCCATATCCCAAAGACGCGGCGCCAGATCTTCAAACACAACAGGCCGCCCCCATTCCGCCGCAACCTCGCGCCCCCCCGACAAGCCGATAACCAAACGCTCCCATTCCAGATCATCGCCCAGAACCCCATGCGGATAGCGCGCAGTCGGTCCTTCATAGCGCGCCGAGACGATCTCGGCGGCCACTGGAGCAGCAAGAAAAAGGGCCGCCCCGCATAAGGCAGCCCCCCGTTTCATCTTTCCAAAAATACGAATTCCACCGCCGATCCAGATATAAGGGTCTCGACAGAGGGCGCGCATCAGATCTGCTTTTCAGGCATCTGCACAACCAGACCGTCCAGCGCATCGCTCACCTTCAACTGGCAGGTCAAACGCGAACGGGTCTCATCGGGCGAATAGGCAAATTCCAGCATATCCTGCTCCATGGCGTCAGTGGCAGGCAGCTTGCTGACCCAATCGGGGTGCACATAGACATGACAGGTGGAACAGGCGCAAGCCCCACCACAATCGGCCTCGATACCGGGGATATTATTGTCGCGCGCGCCTTCCATGACCGTCAGGCCATTGGGCACATCCACAACATGTTCCGTGCCATTATGCTCAATATAAGTGATCTTCGCCATGTCTCGCCCCTAATGGTTACAGCTTTTCCTGCGCCCTTAGGTAGCCTTCCATCGCGCTGCTTTCCAGTCCCAATGCATCTCTTGCCTCTGGCGTAAAATGTTCTACATTTGTTCTTATGGAGCCAGCAACCCGCCCGCCCGAATGGCCACGCCCCCCGATGGCCCTGCCCAACCACATGCTGCACTTGCCCCCCGAAGGCGCGCGCGCAACCGTGGCGGGGCTGGTTCTGGTGCGCCAAAGGCCCGGAACCGCCAAGGGCGTTATTTTCATCACGCTTGAGGATGAATTTGGCGTCTGCAATGTGATTGTGTGGCAGAAAATCTATGAACGCTTCAGGCGCGCCGTGATCGCAGGCCGCCTTTTGCGGGTCACGGGGCGGGTGCAGCGGCAATCAGGCATTACTCATGTCATCGCCGAACAGGTCGAGGATATCTCGCAACTGCTGGATGAGCTTGTGACGCATCACCAAGCCACACGTGCGGCCGATCAGCCTTGAAACACTTCCGAAATTCGGGTTTTGCCTGTAATATGCCCTGAAAGCTGGAATAAACTGGCGCATATAGCGAAAAAGACACCGAGCAGTGACGCAACGCTTGATCAAAATTCTGGGCTGTCTCAGCCTTGCCGCCTGCGGGCCGACCTTCGAGGTGCCTGATCTGCGCAGCATGATCGCGCCCAATACGGTCGAGGTCACGCGCGGAATGGGGCCGCCCGATGCGCGCGCGGATGCCTGTTATGGGCGTGAGACAACGCCTGCGGTGATCGAAACCGTGACCGAACAGGTTATGATCCAGCCGCCACAAATCGACAGCGCGGGCCATGTGCTGGAACATGCCATTTTTGTCACCGAGACCCAGCAACGCATTGTCCAAGAGCGGCGCGAATTATGGTTCGAGACCCCATGCCAAGCCGAAACCGACCCCGAATACATCGCCTCACTGCAACGCGCATTGGCGGCCCGCGGAGTCTATAGCGGCCCGATCAACGGCCAGATGACNCAAGCCACCCGCCGCGCCATTCGCCGCTTTCAGGAACCACAAGGCCTTGATAGCCCGATCCTGTCACTGGCCGCCGCACGCCAATTGGGCATCTCTGTCTGGGATCCCGAACTGGCCTATGGCCCGCGCGACACGGACTAGGCCAGATCCCGCAATACAGCCGCAAGCCCCGCTTTCCAATCGGGCCGTGGCAGGCCGAATACCTTCTCGAAACTGCTGCAATCAAGGCGCGAATTCAGCGGGCGTTTGGCAGGTGTCGGATAGGCATCTGACGCGATATCCTCCACCTGACACTCTAAACCTGCCTGCGCAAAAATCTCGCGCGCGAATTCGGCCCAAGATGTCTCGGGCGCGCCCGAGAAATGATAAATACCGCGCTTGGAGGGGTCCTGCACCAGCGCCTCGGCCATGCCGAGACAAGCAGCCGCAATATCAGCGGCAGGCGTTGGCCCGCCAATCTGGTCTGCAACCACCGATAGGCTGTCGCGCTCACCCCCGAGGCGCAGCATGGTTTTCACGAAATTTGCACCATAGGCCGAAAACACCCAAGAGGTTCGAAGGATACCATAGCTTCCCTTGGCCGCCTGAATGCCTTGCTCGCCTGCAAGTTTTGTCCAGCCATAAGCGTTTTGTGGGGCGGTTCTGTCAGAGGGGGCAAAGGGCGTGCTCCCCGCACCGTCAAACACATAATCCGAGGAAATATGCACCAGTGGAATCCCGAGATCGGCGCAGGCCTCGGCCATAATCGCGGGCGCGGCTCCGTTGATACGGGCGGCCAGCGGCTCTTCTTCCTCGGCGCGGTCCACGGCCGTATAGGCGGCGGCATTGATCACCGNATCTGGCGCATGGGTCGCGATGGCCTCAGCCGCCAATTCAGGAACGCTAAGATCTGCNTCCTCCCGCCCTAGGAACACGGCCTCAGGNGCCAAAACCTGCAACGCGCGCGCAACTTGCCCGTTTTTTCCAAAAACCAGCAACCTCATCCGCGCCCGAGCCTTTCACCCACACCTGAGCGATCTTGCAAAGCGCGCCACCAAGCCTCGTTTTCGAGATACCATTGCACGGTTAAACGCAGCCCTTCGGCCAAATTTACCCGCGGCTGCCAGCCAAGTTCGTTTTTGATCCTGCTGGCATCAATCGCATAGCGCAGATCATGGCCGGGACGGTCGGTTACGAATTCAATCAAGCGGTCATGCGGGGCGGCCTCAGGCTTCAAATCATCCAGAATGGAGCAAATCTCACGCACCAGATCGATATTGCGCGCCTCATTGTCGCCGCCGATATTGTAGCTCTCGCCAAGCGCGCCCTTCTCAAGGACCAGCAAAAGCGCCTCGGCATGATCTTCTACAAAAAGCCAGTCGCGGACATTTTCACCCTTGCCATAAACTGGGATGGGTTGGCCCGCCAAGGCGTTCAGTATAACCACGGGGATCAGCTTTTCAGGGAAGTGGAACGGCCCGTAATTATTCGAGCAATTGCTGAGCACCACGGGCAAGCCGTAAGTTTCGCCCCATGCGCGCACCAGATGATCCGATGCCGCTTTCGAGGCCGAATAGGGGCTGTTTGGCGCATAAGGCGTCGTCTCGGAAAAGGCGGGGTCATCCGCCGCAAGGCTGCCGAATACCTCATCGGTTGAGATATGGTGAAAGCGGAAGCCCTCGAACTTGCCGCGCCCCTCCCAATACTCACGCGCGGCCTGCAACAGGGTGAAAGTTCCCGTCACATTTGTCTCGATAAAGGCGGCGGGGCCGTCGATGGAACGATCCACATGGGACTCGGCGGCCAGATGCATGACTGCATCGGGCTGGTGGGTTGCAAAGATGCGCGCCAAAGCTGCGGCGTCACAAATATCGGCCTGCTCGAAGGCATAAGCCGCGCTTTCTGCAACGCTTGCGACATTGTCGAGGCAGGCAGCATAGCTCAACTTATCGAGGTTCACGACCTCATGGCCGCGCGCCACGGCCATCCGCACCACCGCCGAGCCGATAAAACCCGCGCCTCCTGTTACTAGAATTTTCATGCGCTTTCCCCATAAATAAAGGGGCTATCGATGTCGCAAAGCCGCGGCGCTTTTGCATCTTTGTCAGACAAAATCGGCGCACCNTCACCCAAATCCCAGTCGATNCCCAGATCAGGGTCATCCCAAGCGATCCCCGCATCATGGTCAGGCGCATAGAAATCGGTGCATTTATACAAGATTTCGGTATCGGCTTCGCGCGTCACAAACCCATGGGCGAAGCCTGCGGGCACCAGCAATTGACGACCATTCTCGGCCGAAAGCTCTACCCCGAACCACGCGCCGAATGTGGGCGAGCCCTTGCGGATATCCACGGCTACATCAAACAATCGTCCCCGCCCGCAGCGCACCAATTTGGTTTGCTCTTTCGGGGGATGCTGGAAATGTAGCCCGCGAATGGTGCCGATATCACGACTGAGCGAATGATTGTCTTGCACGAAGCCCAGATCAAACCCTGCCTTGGCCATCACATCCGCATTCCAGCTTTCGGAAAAATACCCGCGCGCATCACCGAAACGCTTTGGCGTCAACACCACCAAGTCAGGAATGGTTGTGGTTTCTATCTGCAAAACTCGGCCCCTATCGCTATTTTGGCCAAGCAATATCACCGACAATCCCCCCTGTCACCGCATGGCAGCAAAGCAGTCCTGTTCGGGCTGGAACACCGATGCGCAGGCGCGACCCGCGGCTTTCGACATATAGAGCGCAACATCTGCATCATTGAGCAATTGCGCAGCCTCAGGCCTGTCATAACGCGAGGTGAGGGTGATGCCGACACTTGCGGAAATTTTGCAAATATTGCCCTCAAAACGGATGGGCTTTTCCATTGAGGTGATCAGCCGCTCCGCGATCGCGCGTACATAATCGACATCGTCACAATCGCGNAGCAAGATCACGAATTCATCGCCGCCGAACCGCGCCGCCATGTCGCCCGCGCGCAATTCGCTGCGCAGAATATGCGCCACATGATGCAGCACATGATCCCCCGCGGCATGGCCGAAGGTGTCATTGACCTGTTTGAAGTAATCCAGATCGAGATGCATGAGCGCAAAATGCGCATCGGGCCGCGACAACAAACGCGTCAACACAGCCTCCAAGGCACGGCGATTGGACAATCCGGTGAGTGTATCGGTCAGGGCCTGTTCTTCTGCGGTGGCGCGGGCCTGCATCAAGCGGGCCGTCAGTTTTCGCGATTCTGCCGAGACAACTTGATTGGCCTCATAGAGATACATCAATTCGACCGTCTGATCGCAGGGCGAGAAGTCATTCAAACTCAGGCCAAACTCATCCACCACCCTGATGAAAGACAAACCAGGAGAGATATTGAGAATTCCGCCTGCATCCTCAGGCAGTGTGGCAATGGTACCCCGCAGCAGAAGATGCGGGGCGGCGCGGAGGACCAATTGCAGGTTTTGCCCTGCCAAAGCCAACCAGTTTTGCGCTGTATCAGGCGCAAAGGGTTTGCGGATTTCAAGGATATCGGACAAAGGGCTGCCGATAAGCCCCTGACCAGACGCCATTTTCTTGAAAGTCGGGCCCGCATGCGTGATTTGACCCTTGAGGTCAAAGCACAGATGCATCGGCATCAGCAGATCAAGCGCCTCGGCCTGCCCGCCGTGGTTTTGAGCGACTGCCAATTCCGTCATGACGCAAGGCTTTCTGTCAAATGGAAGCTTCGGCCTTCCGCAAATTGGGTATCGACCAGATCAATCCGCAGATATTCCGCGCCNTCCTCGGCCCCGTCCAAAGACAGCAGAACAAGCGCCCCGTAATCATCGGCCATGGCGCGCAAGCTGCCCAGAAGAAGCGGCGCAATCCCCGGCAAGTCCCATTCCGCGCGCAGCCGGAACGACCCAGCCATATCGCCCTGCTCAAGGCTGAGGCGGGGCATCTCGATATCGGGCATCGCCAATTTGCCACGATCGGCCAGCTCATCCAACGAATAGAGAAAATCATGAAAGGTCGCGCCCCCGAAACGGAGGAGACGCCGAAGCGGCTCCAGCGTGTCTTGGGTGACAAGATAGGTGCCCATATCCTCCANCAGGCTGTTCGGATCGCGATGGAGCACCGCGCAGGCCGCCTCGAACACATCATGGGTCAGGCTNTGATCATAGCTCAGCATCGTCTCGAAGCTGTCAAATGGCAGATTGGCCTGCGACGCNATTTCAGCCCATAGAGGGGCCCCATGCATATCCACAAGGAAGCCCTGAAGGGCACGGTTTATCAGCCCGTGCATTGTCACATCCTCGCCATGTCATTCGCAATTGCGGATAAGAAAGCGGGAAAGATTTAAGAAATCGTTTCAGGGCAGCGCGGGAGCCTCAAAAATCTGTCGGCGCGCCACCTTCGGCTTTTCTGCGCGCCACGAAATCACTCAATTCATCACGGATGGCGCCTTCCATCGCGGGCGGCTCAAATTCCTCAAGGATTTTCTTGTAAATCCCATGCGCGCGTTCGGGCGTCCAGACAGCACCGCCCGCCTCCCACGCCTCATAATTGCGCCAATCACTTAAGAAAGGCTGATAGAAGGCGCTTTGATATCTGTCTTGGGTATGGGCGCAGCCGAAATAATGCCCCCCTGCCCCGACCTCGGCCATGGCCTCGATTGCAATGTCATCAGGGCCTGTCTGGGTGATCTCAGGNTCGAAATAGCGTTGGATTTGCTGCAAAACCTCGCAATCCATGANGAATTTCTCGGGCGAGGCGATCAAACCGCCCTCAAGCCAGCCTGCCGCGTGATACACCATATTCGTACCCGATTGGACCGCCGCCCATAGGCTTTGCGAGGTCTCCCACATGGCTTGCGCATCAGGCACATTGGCCGCGCAAACCCCTGAGGAGCGCATCGGCAACCCATAGAAACGCGCCATTTGTCCTGTCATCTGGGTGGCGCGCATATATTCGGGAGTGCCAAAAGCGGGCGCGCCTGATTTCATATCGACATTCGAAGTGAAGGTGCCAATGCCCACAGGGCATCCAGGCTTGATATATTGGATCAATGCAATAGCACTCAGCGCCTCGGCAATGCTTAGGGTGACGGCACCCGCCATGGTGACGGGGGCCATGGCCCCTGCCAGCGTGAACGGGGTAACGATGGTGGGCTGACCACGGCGCGCCAGCCGCATCGCACCATCCAGCATCGGCCAATCATGTTTCAGCGGGCTGACCGAATTGATATTGGTATACATGCGCGGTGTTGCGTCGAATTCATCATGGCTCAAACCTGCCGCGATGCGCACCATTTCCATCACATCCTCTACCCGCTCGGGCCCCAGCGAATAGGCATGCACCACCTTATCGGTCAGGGTGAGCTTCTCGAACACACAATCGAGATGGCGGATCGAGGCATGAATATCGACAGGCTCCACCGGATAGCCGCCCGCGAAATGGATGCAGTTGAAATACTGGGTGAGCTTCATAAACTCCTTATAAGTCTCGAAATCGCCCGGGCGTTTGCCGCGCGTCAGATCCCATGCATTGGGCGGCGAGGAGACATTTCCAAAGACGATATGCCTGCCCCCGATCGTGATCTTTTTGTCAGGGTTTCGCGGGGTCACTGTGAAACCCGAGGGCGCTTTGGCGACCATCTCGGTCACGAAATCAGGGTCAAAGCGCACCAGATCGCCCGAGATGATGCAACCTGCCTCGGCCATCAAACCTCGCGCCTCCTCGTTCAAAAACTCGATCCCCAATTCGGATAGAACCCGAAGGGCACCTTTATGGATCGCCTCCACCCCGTCTTCCCCCAAGGGCTCGGTCGGGCGGTCGGGGTTGAGCGGCACCCGCCACGGCATTTGCGAAATCACCGCAGGTGTGGCGCGCATCTGATTGCCACGCCGCCCGCCTGCTCTGCGCTGTGGTCTTGGGCTGTCGCTATTCATCGCTCAAACGCTCCCCGCCTTGGGCACAGCGCGGTAGATGCGCGGGCCTTCGGCCAGTTTGCGGGTGAGCAGGGCGAAAAAGGTCTTCAGATCGCGACAGATCGCGTCGTTTTTGATGATTTGCGCGTTTTGAAAGAGGCCGCGTTAATGGGCCAGCAAAGCGGTTATCCCTGCATCTGAGGGGCCAGCCATGCGGGCAGATGCCCGATATCGGGCAGGATCGCATCGGCATGCGGGGCCAGATCATGTGCGCTGGCAACCCCCGTCAAAACGCCAATCGTACGCATGCCTGCCGCGCGGCCTGCATGAAGGTCATGTAGACTGTCGCCCACCATCACCACCTGAGCGGGATCACAGCCCGTGGCTTGGGCAAAGCCACTGCACATTCCAGGCTCAGGCTTGGCCCCGAACCCGCTGTCGCAGCCCAAGACCTTGTCGAAACTGGCCAGAATGCCTGCCTGTTCCAGATGGGCCTGTGCCTCGATCTCAACCGCGTTGGTCGCAACCCCAAGTTTGAGGCCAAACCCCCGCAATTCCGACAGGAGCGGCAAAAGGGGAAGAACAGGGGCCATCTCGGCCTGCACGGCGCGGTCTTCAAGCCCCGAGAGCAACGCGGCAGGGTCCGCTTCGGGCAGCGCGGGGAGCATGGCTTGGAGGATTTCCTCACCCGTGCCCGCAATGGCGATGCTGGTGGGAAGAAAGCGCGAATTCCCAAGATCATAATCGATGATATCGGCCAAACGGTGCAGCAGATCGGGGTCGCCGCCTGAGAGCTCTTGCAAGACCGCCCCGCCCCAATTGCCCCAGCTTTTCTGGAAATCAAAAAGGGTTCCGTCTTTATCGAATAGGATCGCTTGCAGCTTCGTCGTCATATCTGGGCTCCGTCAGAAAGCGGGGTCAGGTCCAATTGGGCAATTGCCCTCCGGGCAAAGCGGCTCGGGCTTGCGCGATATGCTCGGGCGGCACATCAAGGCTGTCGGCACAATTCATCACCCATTCATCATTCATCAAGATGAAATCCAACACGCTGCCCAAGAAATCCGCATCCCGCGCAAGGGCGGCTTGGCGCAGATCATCCGTGCTGGCCCCGCTTGCGCCCAAAAAGGTTCCCAGCAGGTCGTCATCGCTGCCAAGCCAAGCCAATGCCTTGATCGAAAAAATTTCGGCAGAATCCTGCTGCATTCCTATCACCGCCCTTCTCACTAAATGGTTTGTTAACCTTTACCGCTCAAACATGCCCTCAGTCCTAAAAGGACACTATTGGGAGTATGGAATGACCCGGCGTATACTTGTGGTAGATGATGTAGCGGCCAACCGCATTGTTATGAAGGTCAAATTACGCCAAGCCTATTTTGACGTTTTGCAGGCGGATACATCAGAAGATGCACTGGCCATTGCCCAACAGTTAAAGCCCGACCTCATCATTCTTGATATGGGCATGACCGATGCCGATGGGGTGAACCTTTGTGAACGGCTCAAGGCAGAGCCTGCAACCGCCTATATTCCGGTCATTCTGGTCACCACCCTCAATGATCAGGCCAGCAAAATTAGGGGCCTTCGCATGGGGGCGGATGATTTTCTTACCAAACCCGTGGATGAGCTGACCCTGTTGGCCCGCGTCAGATCGCTTTTGCGCGCGGGCGAGGCGCAAAGACTGCTATCAGCCCGCGACGAGGCCTGTGCAGGCCGCGGCATGAGCGACCCCGCCGCCACATTTCATGGCCCCGCCAATATCGCAACTGTCACGACCTCCCATTCCAAGCCTGATCACTGGACATCGACACTGTCCCGCCATTTGAGGGATCGCATCTCAATCCTTACCTGTGACGAAGCGCTGGCGGCGGTGGAATTGCCCGACCGTTTGATGCCCGATATATTCATCATCCCCGTCGATCTGGTCGAGCGGAATGACGGGCTGCGCCTTTTGGCTGATCTGCGCTCACGCGGGCATCGCTGTTCGGCACAGACCATAATCCTGCTGCCCGAAGGGGACACGGAGCGCGCGGCCATGGCGCTTGATCTAGGCGCGGGCGATATCCTTTATCATCCGCTGGATCGCGATGAACTGGTTCTGCGGGTTGCGCATCAACTCAGACGCAAGCGCCAGACCGACCGTCTAGAGGCAAGCGTGCAGGAAGGCCTTGAGATGGCGGTGACCGACAGCCTGACGGGCCTTCACAATCGCCGATACGCCATGCATCACCTTGAAAAAATGGGGCAAAGCGGTGCGGGCCTGACGGTGATGATGCTGGATTTGGACCATTTCAAACAGATCAATGACCGCTTTGGCCATGCCTCGGGCGATAAGGTTCTGGCCGCCATCGCGCGCCGCCTGTCGGCCCATACGCAAAACACCGATCTTCTGGCGCGGATCGG
>JGI26083J51738_10000861_pt1 | contig 16406 bp, 17 predicted proteins | sample SaaInl85LU_5_DNA_FD_51738 | JGI IMG/M metagenome (IMG submission 51738)
GGTTTTACTCTTGAGATCAGTGATAAACTGGTTCATTTTATACTCTACTTCTCTTGGGTAGTGCTGCTTTACTTTGCCTCGTCCCGTGCATACAATCGTCGTTTAACTCGTAAAAAAATGCTTGCCTACTGGATCACAGCCGCGATTATAGGCGGAGTGGTTGAATATCTTCAAGGCGCCATGGCATTGGGCCGGAATGCCGACGTGATGGATGGACTCGCAAATACAGCGGGTGCGATGGCGGGAATCATAACGAGTCGACTCTTTCATAAATTTTTGGAATAGTTTTTGGCTAAAATTATTCTGAACCCTTTAAATCAGAATATTATGAGAGCCAATTCAAGTAAATCGCCTCAAGCCAACCTCGAAAAAAGGAGACCACTGTTTTTCGCAATCGGCTTAACGACTGCATTGTTTTTAACTTTTCTCGCACTAGAGTGGACCACTCCGGTTCGCGCATTGCCCGACTTTAGTTCAGAATTGGCTTCTGCTGAGGAAATGGACTGGACCGTTCCTGTTACCGTTGCTTCTTCACCGAAACTACCCGCAAAGGCCAAGCCGGCACCCAAAGTAAACCCGGACCAATTTAAAATCATCGATAATAACCTTCCCGTCTTAGATTTAGGCAATGAGTTGTTCTTTTCAAGTATTGATAACGGGCTCGAAATTGTAATTGATCCTGATCCTGTGGATCCAACTGAGGTATTTTCCTTTTCGCAAGTAGAGACTATGCCTGTTTTCAAAGGATGTGAGGATGCTATTGGGAATGATGCCTTGTACCAGTGTATGAATGTTCAATTGATGCGCTTCATTGCGCGTGAATTCGAGGTGAATGAGCGCATGATGCAATTCAGTTCCGGTGAAAAAGTCTACGTTGAATTTATCATAGAAAAGAACGGGGATGTAAGCCAAGCTAANATCATTCGAGGCAGTGACGAGCTCGTAGGTGAAGAAGCNATTCGAGTGGTGAAGTCATTGCCAGATTTTACTCCAGCCAAATTGAATGGAAAGCCGGTACGGATGTCGTATATTTTGCCCATTAATGTAAAATTGCACTAGAATGAAAATGCGTTTTTCTCTGTGTTTAATCGCTTTAGGATTAACCGCGCAACTTGTCGGCCAGAACAACTCTGAAGATGTACTCGTCTCTTTAAAAGAATCGGTACCTGTATTCGAGCACTGTGGACACATCGAAGATGATGCCAATGCCCAACAAACGTGCTTTAATCGATTCATTATGAGCCACATCATGAACGAACTGCGATGGCCGGAAGGATTGGAAGAAAACGGCCGCGTATTTGTGGAAGTTCTTTTTGACGCGACGGGAAAGATTACTCAAGTAGAAAGTGTTCGTTCCTATGATGATCGTGCTGCGGATGAGGCAGTACGAGCAATGAGAACATTGCCGGATGCCATGCGACCTGCAACAAAGCAGGGAGAGCCCTCGACCTATAACTGTGTTGTCCCTGTTTCATTTCAGCGATAACGATAAAAAACACTCGAAAATTCACCTTGCGCTAATAATACTTTTGGCTATTTTAGCGCCACAATAGTCTACATTCATGAAAACNAGAAAATCAGCAAAAGCGGATGCGGAAAATAAGAAGAGTCTCTTCTTATTGATCGGTCTTACCGCTTCTCTAGCATTTACTCTATTCTTTTTGGAGCTAAAGTCTTACGAAGACGGTCCAGGTCAGTTGGGTAAAATGTCATACGATGATGATGATGAGATTGCGATCATCACCAAAACAACGCCACCTCCGCCACCTCCACCACCACCGGCACCGCCAGAGGTCATTCAGATTGTAGAGAATGAATTGGAGATTGAAGAAGTAGAATTTGAATCTACTGAGACCGATGAAAGCGAAGAGATCGAGATCATCGAAGAGGTGGAAGATGCTGAAGATGAGATTTTCAACTTTGCGGTTGTAGAGAACAAGCCTATTTTTCCTGGTTGTGAAAATCTAGCTACAGAAGATGAGAAGTTCATGTGTTTCAATCAAAACATCATGCAGCACATCGGCAAGAAATTTGAATTTCCAGAATTGGCCCGTCAGATGGGTATTCAAGGAAAGGTATATGTCAATTTTGTTATCGAGAAAAACGGTAAAGTGAGCAATGTAACCATTGCACGTGGAGTNGATAAACTCATCGATGATGAAGCCATTCGTGTAATAAAATTGCTTCCATCGTTCATTCCAGCGAAACAACGCGGTAAGCCCGTACGTATGCAGTACACCGTGCCAATCAATGCACGATTACAGTAAGCTAAATATCCTTGAATATAGCGCAATGCCCGGGCCGAAACGTTCGGGCATTTCTTTACAGCACGTTTTCTGAATTTAATACGCCAAACTCATGCAGTCCTTCCAACTTTCTTCTGATGCACTTATTGCAATTCAAGCTTCACTTGACGGCGGTGCAGCAATTCTAGAAGTCTATCACAACGAAACTACTGAAGTAGAGTTAAAAGGAGACGAGAGTCCGCTTACTCAGGCAGATTTGCGTAGTAATTCGGCGATCATGAAATGGCTTGAGCAATCGGATCATCCCGTGCTCAGTGAAGAAGGAAAGCATTTAGAATACAAGGAAAGAAAACAATGGTCAACCTTATGGATCGTAGATCCGTTAGACGGCACTAAAGAATTCATTAAACGCAACGGTGAGTTTACTGTAAACGTGGCGCTGGTAAAAGATGGACGTCCTTTATTGGGCGTGGTGTATGTTCCAGTTACAGGAGAATTGTACTTAGGCATCAACGGACAAGGTGCNTTGAAGATTAATTTGGACGCAAATGAGACGTTTACACATGCGCATTTAAATGATGCTGTTTCATTACCNGTAAAAAAAGAGCGTCCATTTACGGCTGTCGGTTCGCGTTCGCACATGAACGAAGAGACGGAATCATTCTTAGCAACGTACCGTGAAAAGCACGGAGAAGTGGCGATTTTGAGCAAAGGTTCTTCGCTAAAGATGTGCATGGTGGCAGAAGGTTTAGCAGATGTTTACCCAAGATTCGCGCCTACGATGGAATGGGATACTGCAGCTGGACAAGCCGTAGTCGAGGCCGCCGGATTTGCCATGTTGCACAAGGATACCCGACTTCCATTGGAATACAATAAAGAGGACTTATTAAACCCTCATTTTATCGTCCTTTAATATTCGGCCAGATAGGTGGCAGTCCTTATCTTTGCCGCCCATGCAGGAAACGACCACATTAACTACACCCAAACCTTCCTTGATTAAAGAGGCATTGCGCTTAGGAAAGCTGCGTTTGAGTACTTCTGTAGTATTCAGTTCTGTAGCGGGTTATTTTCTTGGAATGGAAGTGTTCAGTTGGACACAACTTGCATTGCTCATCTTTGGTGGCATAACTGTAGTTGCGGCGTCTAATGCGTACAATCAAATCTACGAGAAGGATAGGGACGCTTTGATGAACAGGACAAAAGGCCGTCCACTCCCTTTAGGAACGCTCACCTTACGTGAAGCCTGGTTTATTGCAACTTTTTTACTTGTAGTTGGACTTTGGGCTTTGTATGAAATAAATCCCATGACGGCCTACTTTGGAGCGCTAAGTGTAGTTTTGTATACGCTGGTATACACGCCACTCAAAGCGATTACGCCGTTAGCAGTATTTGTTGGTGCAATTCCTGGTGCGATTCCATACATGTTGGGTTGGGTTGCCGCTAGAAACGACTTCGATATTGAAACCGGGACATTGTTTGCGCAACAGTTCTTTTGGCAATTCCCTCATTTCTGGGCCATTGCATGGTTTTCTTACCACGATTATGAGAAAGCGGGCTATTTCCTTTTGCCTTCTAAAGCAAAAGACCGGTCTTCTCAGTTGTACATTATCATCTATACGGTTTGGATGATCATGGTGGGAATCTTACCGGTATTTGGCATCACCGGCGAACTTCAGTTAAGTTGGGTTGGCGCAATAGCGGTAGGTGCTCTTGGGTATTGGGTATTNAATAATGCAATTTTGTTGTTAAAAGATGCCGACGATAAACGCGCACGTAAATTAATGTTGAGTAGTATTGCGTACCTCACNGGGATGCAAATCATTTATATAATTGACCGATTCATTTAAAATGGAAACATTACAAGAACAACGCCGCCGCGCCGCCAAACCTTTATTGTGGATAGGAATCGGAAGTATCATTATGGCTTTTGCAGGACTGACTTCTGGATATGTTGTAAGCAGAACCACGTTGGTCATGAACGAACAATGGATGACATTCGCCCTGCCTAAAGCATTTATTTACAGTACCGTGGTGATCGTTTTATCTTCACTGGTGCTTATCTGGGGTAAGCGCCAACTTGCTNCTGGAAAGGACAGTGCGATAAAGCCNATGCTTTGGATCACGTTGCTGCTTGGTTTCGGTTTTTTATGGTTTCAAGGGGAAGCCTGGACAGAATTGATGGCGAACAACATCTTTTTCGCCGGTGCGCAATCACATCCTGCTGGATCTTGGGTTTATGCCTTGTTCCTTTTTCACGGATTGCACGTAGCAGGTGGTATCATCGCATTATTCGTCGTTCTATTTCGTGCTTACAGGGGTCGTTATTCATCCGCTGATTATCAGGGAATTACACTTGTGAGTATTTATTGGCATTTTGTAGACCTATTGTGGCTCTATTTGTATGTCTTTTTAAGTGCTATTCGTTAAATTTGCCCAAGAATTTTATAATCCAACCGTTATGGCTTCATCCGCTGAAATGACGCAAGAAGAAAACAACTGGGGCGGTGGTTCAAGACCACTAGGTGCTCGCTATGGAAAACTAATGATGTGGTTTTTCCTACTTTCTGATGCGTTGACATTCTCAGGTTTCCTTACTGCATATGGTTTAATGCGCTTCAAATTTGAAAGCACATGGCCTATCGCCGAAAATGTATTTACCCACTTTCCAGGGTTAGAAGGTGATCAACCTCTGCTTTATGTAGCGTTGATGACGTTCATTTTGATTATGTCTTCAGTAACGATGGTATTGGCCGTAAACGCTGGAGAGAAAATGAACCGCAAGGCGGTTACGAACTGGATGCTATGGACCATCATTGGTGGTTTAATTTTCGTGGGTTCTCAAGCTTGGGAATGGTACCACTTCATCATTGGTGATAGCGGTGCTGTAGAAACAGCGCGCCAAGAAATTCTCCACATCTACAACGAAGAGGGCGAGCGTTTGAGTTTCAGCCAGGTCGTACACGGTATGGAAGAAGGCCATGCCTCAAACCACGGTGAGACGTTCACTAAGGCTGAAGTTTTGGCTGCGATGAAAGCAAATGAAGGCATGTACATCATGGAGCCAGGAAAGGCGGGCGTATCGTTTACTCACGAAGCGTCTGTTGCAATGCTTGAAGCAGGCGATGTAGTTCAAGGTGCAAACATGATTCACAACGAATACGGCCAGAAGCAATTCGCGAACTTCTTCTTCTTTATCACTGGATTCCACGGGTTCCACGTATTTTCTGGAGTAGTCATCAACTTCATCATTTTCTACAACGTGTTGTTGGGAACGTATGAACGTCGTGGCCATTACCGTATGGTTGAGAAAGTGGGNCTATATTGGCACTTTGTTGACCTTGTATGGGTATTCGTATTTACATTCTTCTATCTCGTCTAAAACGTATTTATCATGTCAGATCACAACGGAACTTGGTGGATTTGGAAAGTATTCTGGATCCTATTAGTAATAACAGGNGTTGAAGTTGCTCTAGGTATTGTAAAGCCGGAATTTATGCTGACTCAGCTGTTCGGTACTTCGGTATTGAACTATGTTTTCATTATTCTAACCTTAGTGAAAGCAGCCTATATCGTGCAAATTTTCATGCATGTTAAATTTGAAAAGAAAGGGTTGAAATATGCCCTTTACCTACCGACCTTGATTTTAATTCCATACTTGACATTTATCCTTCTTACTGAAGGTTCATACTTGTTCCAGTAATGGCAAATAANTCATTCTTTAATCGGGCAGTGCTAATAGCAGTATTAGTACTGCCCGCTTTGCTTTACCTATTCTTCGTTTACGGTCAAAACGAGGTGTTTTTTCAGACACTAAAATATGTNGGGCCTAAAACAGTAGAGGCGTCTGAAGAGGGTTTTGATACCGCCTATTATGAAGTTCCAGATTTCACTTTATTCGGTACAGATAGCGCTGAAGTCACGAACGAAACTATGGATTCTACCATTTATGTGTTGAGTTTCTTCTTTTCGACGTGTCCAACCATTTGTCCGGCAATGAACTTCCATTTAAACGACGTTGAGCGCCGATTCAAAGGGTATCCGGAATTTGAAATGGTTAGCATCTCTGTAGATCCAGAAAAGGACACGCCAGAAAAATTGGCGTTGTACCAAAAGGTGAATAACTACAATACCACAAAATGGCGTTTTCTTACAGGAGATAAAGCGCACATCTATGCGCTTGCGAAAGGGGTTTATCTAAATGCATTTGAGGATCAGACGGCCGAAGGAGGTTTCCTGCACAGCACGAGCGCAATTCTTATTGATTGGAACGGAAATATTCGGAGCCGAATTGACGATAACGGGAACATTGTGGGTTCGTATGATGTTCTAGATGTTACGCAGCTTAATGATTTAGAAGAAGATATTAAGGTGCTTATAGCGGAATACGAACGTGAAAAACACAATAAATTGGATGAGTAATCAAACTGACGATAAAAAAGTTCTCCGTATAATATACGCACTGAGCGTTTTCGTACCAGTGGCCGTAGCCTTTCTGATGGTATTGCCGGCGGAGTGGAAGCAAGGATTAGGTATTAGTGAGAATAGTGCCGTGAGCTCTTTTCCCTTTTTACATGCTGTATTGAACGGATCTACATTCGTTTGCCTAGTTGCAGCGGGTATCGCAATTAAGAATAAAAAGATTACGGTTCATAAGACCTTTATGCTCACAGCTTTTGTTTTAAGCAGTCTATTCTTGATTTCCTATATCATTTATCATTTGACCCACCCAAGCGCGAAATTTGGGGGAGAAGGTGCGGTTCGCTATGTATACTTTTTCATATTGCTCTCGCATATTCTATTGAGTGTTCCTGTGATCCCTTTAGCACTTCTAAGTATCTACCGTGGTTGGACCAACGATATTGAAAAGCACAAGCGCATTGTGAAATTTGCTTTTCCCATTTGGTTATACGTTGCTCTAACAGGTGTTATGGTCTATGTATTCATGCAACCGTATTACTGATGCGAAAACTAACCCTCTTAGGTATATTTTTGGCGAGCACTACTTTAGGTTTTGCACAATGTTCTATGTGTAAAGCTGTAGCAGAAACTGCAGATGGCGGCGGCTTTGGTGCAGGCTTAAATTATGGAATTGTTTATCTAATGATCTTCCCTTATCTCATTATTGGAGGAATTGCCTACAAGATTTACAAGAATAAGAAAGCTTACAAATAATGTATCTTAGGGGTATCCTAACCCTAATGATATGCGTTTACAATTCTCTCATTTTTATCTAACTCTTGGGCTCCTATTAATGGTGCCGAAAACGAGTGTGGCTCAAGAAATTTGGTCTTTGGGTGCATGCATCGACTATGCGAAAGAACATAACCTAGACATACAAAAAGGTCGAAACGGCTTGTTGTTGGCTGAGGTAGATGAGCAACAGAGTGAATTAGCGTTTTTGCCGTCCTTGAACCTGAACGGCGGATATTATTGGAATTTTGGTTTAACCATTGATCCTATCTCGAATACAAGACAGCCAGGTTCGCGGCAGACTCTTGGGACAACGGCATCTAGTAATTGGGTACTCTTGAATGGTGGGAGAAACTTATACCAATTGCAGCAAGCGCGCATGAATTCAATGGCGTCATTGTATCAGTTACAGGAGCTTTCGAATAACGTATTTCTAAATATTGCGTCAGCGTATTTACAAATCTTAGTCAATGAGCAGTTGCTTGAGGTAGCAAAGGGCCAATTGGACGCATCTACACAAAGCTTGAAGCGTACGGAGATTCTGTTCGAAAATGGTGCGCTTTCGAAGGATAATTACTTGCAGAGTGTTGCGCAAGTCAGTAGTGATGAGGGTAATGTAACCAGCGCACAGAATTCTGTGGTATTAAGTAAACTGATGTTGTACCAGATGCTTCAGTTGGAGGTAGATTTTGAATCATTTGCAATAGTGAAGCCGGAGGTGAATTTAACAGCAAGTNCAATGAAAGGTTACCACAGTGATGGATTGGTTGAAGANGCCGTTGCGAAGCAGCCGGGGGTAAAATTGGCAGATGCGAATGTTGAGCGGGCAAAGTATGGGGTGAAATTGGCTCAAAGTGGTCGCTACCCGTCCTTATCTTTTTCAGCACAATTAAATTCTAACTACGTTCAAGGCCTGCCTTATTTCACAGAGTATATATCATTAACAACATATACTTTGATTGAGAATCCATTGACGGGAAGTATCGAACAGGTGCCTTCGACCATAAACGTCCCCAATACTGCGAGTCAAGAAACATATACCATTACGAATCAACTTCAAGACAACTGGAATCAATTCCTAGGAGTGGGCGTGCAAATTCCACTTTTNAATGCGGGTCANACCCATTCTGCGGTACANCGGGCGAAAATCCAATTGGAAAATGCCGAGCTAGATGCTGTACAAACGGAAGTGAATGTGCGTCAAACTATGGAGCGTGCCTACCTCGATGCGAAAGGTGCACTAGCCTTGTATGAGGCCTCTCAGGCTGCGGCGGAAGCTTCCAAATTGGCCCTTGATAATGCGCAATTAAATTTCGATACTGGTGTCATCAGCGCCTTTGATCTCAGTTTGAGTAAGAATCAATACCTCGCTGCGAAGAGCCGTGAGATCCAATCAAAATTCGACTACCTCTTTAAGGTAAAGGTGCTCGAATTCTACTTATTTAATCAAATCACCCTTTAACCAACATCGCATGAAATTGAATTTGAAAATTATTATACCCGTTGCGGTCGTTGTTATTGCGGCTTTAGTGGTTGCTAAGAAGAAAGGTTGGATCGGCGAGGGTGCAGATACGGTTGCTGTTGAAACGGGATATGCGCACCGTCGTACGGTGGTAGAATCTGTTACTGCTAGTGGGAAAATTCAGCCGGAGGTTGAGGTGAAAATGAGTCCAGAGGTCAGTGGTGAGATTATCGAAGTAAATGTCGTAGATGGTCAGCAAGTTCTCGAAGGCGATATATTGGTAAAAATTAATCCTGACCTCTACGAAAGTGCCATTACGCGCGCGCGCGCCGCNGTGAATAGCTCTAAGGCCGTCTTAGCGCAAAGCAGTGTTGCACTAGATGAAGCAAAGAAGCTATGGGCAAGAAATAAGGTTTTATTTGAGAAAGGTGCNATATCNGAGCAAGAATACGATGCGGCGCAGCGCGCCATATCTGTTGCGGAATTGCAAGAAGAAAGTGCAAAATACCAGCTGCAAAGCGCAGAAGCCAACCTAGATGAAGCCTACAAAAATTTAAAACGCACAACCATTATCGCTCCTATAAACGGAACGGTCACGCAGTTAGATGTTGAGTTGGGTGAGCGTGTGGTTGGAACGGCGACCATGACCGGTACAGAGATGTTGCGTATTGCGGATCTCAATACCATGGAAGTTTTNGTTGAGGTTAACGAAAACGATATTGTCAAGATTACAAAAGGAGATACCGCAATTATTGAGGTGGATGCTTTTTTGGGAAATTCATTCAGAGGTGTGGTGAGTGAGATTGCCAATAGTGCAAAATTGGCTTTAGGAGCGTCGCCGGATCAGGTAACGAATTTCGAAGTCAAAATACGCATGATTAATGGCAGTTTTGCTTCTCTAGTGCCGGACTACGGCGAAAATCCATTTCGTCCAGGCATGACTGCGACCGTGGAAATCATCACAAATAAAATGCGCGATGCCTTGGTGGTACCTATTCAAGCGGTAACGGTGCGTTCGGATACTTCCTCAAATGCGGTTTCATACGAACGAGTTTTGAGCGAGGATGTTGACGAAAGTTTCGAAGTAGTCTTTACCCCGGATGGTATGAAAGCGGGCTTGCTCGTGGTCGAATCGGGCATTCAAGATGACGAATTCATTATTGTAACGGGCGTTGAAGANAGCACGGAGGTCGTCACAGGTCCTTACAGCGCAGTAAGCCGAAATTTAAAGCGTGGCACGCGCATCACCACAGATAAAAAATAGGTGTGTTACTCTGCATAGAAACGTCGACCAAGAATTGTAGCATTTCCCTTTGGGACGGCCGGCATATGGTTGCTTCAAAATCGGAAAGTGGCGATCGCTTCATTCATGGGGAACGTTTGCATGTGTTGATCAAGGAGTTATTTAAAGTAAGCAGTGTCGATTTTGATATGCTCGATGGCGTTTGCGTGGGAAAAGGTCCAGGTTCCTACACAGGATTGCGTATTGGTGTAAGTACTGCGAAAGGTTTGTGTTATGCGGCAGGTAAGCCCTTGTATAGTGTGCCGACGTTGGGTTGTTTTGATTTTTCTAGTTGTACGACGCCTTATGTGATCACGGTACTGGATGCTCGTAGGGATGAAGTCTATGCGCAAGTTTGGCGGTCAAGTGAATCGGGCGTATTGCCGGAAGGGTCCGTTGAAGCGGTGATTATATCAGACGAAAGTTGGAAAGCTTTGCAACGGGAATCGGTGACGGTTGTAGGTGAGGGCGCTATTAAAATTGGCCAATTCATGACTAAAGTCCCGGCAGATTGGCAACTACAGGCGAACTCTTATCCTGATGCCAAATTTATGGGGCAGCACCTGACAAACCTCCCTAAAGCGGAGGATGTAGCTTATTTTGAGCCATATTACCTCAAGGATTTTGTTGCCGAAAAGTCGAAAAAGAAATTCTTTTAAGTACCTGTTAGCCCGTACGACGGGCAGCTTATGAGGTGGTCGTTTACCATTCCGGTCGCTTGCATGTGTGCATAGATGACTGTGGCTCCAACGAATTTGAACCCCAATTTTTTGAGATCCCGGGCGAGTTCTTCTGCTAATTCAGTTTTGGCCGGAACTTCACTTAGGCTTTCCCAAGTNTTTATAATGGGTTTCCCTTGCACGTAGGACCAAAAAAAGTCAACCAAAGTGGTGCCGCGCGCATGCAGCTCTAATACACATTGGGCGTTCGAAATAGCGGCTCTTATTTTAGCTTCGTGGCGTATAATGTTCGCGTTTTCAAGTGCTACACTGATTTCGGTTTCTGACATGCTTGCCACACGGACAATATCGAATTGATGAAAAACGGCTCGAAATGCCTCACGCTTCTTTAAAACGGTGATCCAGCTNAGACCGGCTTGGAAGGTTTCAAGCAATAAAAATTCAAACATTTTTCGCTCATCGTGAACCGGTTTCCCCCATTCGTTATCGTGGTAGGATTCGTATAATTCACTTCCCCGACACCAACCACAACGTGCTAAGACGGTTGCCATAGNTTGAGTAATTGGTTTAATTCAGTGGTCGGCAATTGACAGGCGTTATTACTNCACAGGTAATACGTGAGCGTAGTGCTGATTCTGCCCTTAAAATGCGCTAAATCAGACGGCTCTTCGCTCCAGAGTATTAGCGTTCCTGGCTGAAGGTATGTACGTTGCAAATCTTCCGCTGCAGCTTTTGCACCAGGTCCTGTAATCACCAATTCTTTGGAATCAAAAGCTTGTNTCAGTCCTTGTTCAAGCCAATTCGAAAAATTAGGACCGTACCTAAATACTTTAGTATGAATAGCGCTCAAAGCNCGTTGGGCTTGTGTTTTCCAATCGGTATGGTCGGCTAACAATCCTACGGAATGAAAGAAGTCGGCCCACATGGAATTTGCGCTTGGAATGACATTGTCCTCGATTTCCAATTGTTTTTGCCAATTTGAATCAAAAGCATTTGTATACAACCTGAAGGCACCTTCAAGTGGGAATAATTTTTCAATACTCGTCGCGGTTTGTTTGGCATGTTCTAAATAGACCTCATTTCCTGTTAGCAAGAAAACTTCAACCAAGGCTTTGCCCATGCTGCTGTAGTCGTCTAGGAAGCCATCGCCTTCCGCTGCACCGTGAAGATATTGGTGCGCGATTTTTCCGTTCGCACAAACGGTATGAAGCAGTATATCGAGTAAGGCCGTAGCCATTTTATCGTACCCGTTTTTCGGCAGAGCCTTATGTGCTTCTGCGAGCCCGACTACTAATAAGGCGTTCCAGCACGTTAGGGCTTTAGGGTCCCGCAAAGGTTTAGGACAAGATTCAATTCGATCTGCTGATGCACCGGCCAATACCTGTTGCCAATGCAGCAGGCTTTCATTTGCAGCGGCTTCATCGATATCTAACCGCTCTGCCAATGCTTTTATGGGTTGGGTTCTATGCAATATGTATTTTCCTTCCCATGCGGAATGCTCACTGATATCAAAGTACCATTTGAACGCTTCGAAATGGGGCAGTGCTAAATCTTCTAATTCATCTATACGCCAAGTGTAGTAGCCGCCCTCCTCTCTTGGATTTTCTGATGTTGCGCTGTCTGCATCCAATGCAGCGGCATACAAGCCACTATCCAGTTTCATTTCTCTCTGAAGCCAACTCACGGTCTGTGAGATGGTCTGCGCATAAAGGTCCTGATGGTCGTTACGGTACGCTTTCGCATAAAGCCCGATTAATTGCGCATTGTCGTAGAGCATCTTCTCAAAGTGCGGGACTTTCCAAAATCGATCGGTTGCATAGCGGGTAAATCCTCCGTGTACAAAGTCATAGATTCCCCCAAGTGCCATTTTGTTTAAGGTGTTATTTACAAACGACAACGTTCTGTCGTTTTGTGACAATATGCCGTGTTGTAAAAGATAGCTGTAATTACTGGGCATTGGGAATTTGGGGGCATGCGTTAATCCGCCATTCACTTCATCCCATCCGCGCATCCACGGAATTAGAACATCTTCTAAATCCGACGCCACGAAAGAACCAGGCGTGCCGCTTGTGCTGACCAGTACCATATCGCTTAGGCCTTCACGCATTTGCTGGGCATAGTCTTGTATAGTCTGTGGCGTTTCTTTCCACATTTGTGAAATTTGAGATAGCGCGGCCATCCAATCGGCCTTTGAAAAATAGGTGCCGCCCCAAACCGGTGTCCCGTCTGGTAATGCGATACAATTCAGTGGCCAGCCGCCTTGACCTGTCATTAATTGTACTGCGCTCATGTAGCGGGCGTCTAGATCTGGTCGCTCTTCACGGTCAATTTTGATCGACGTAAAATGGGCATTCATTAGAGCCGCTACCTCTTCGTCTTCAAAACTTTCCTCTTCCATCACATGGCACCAGTGACAACTGGAATACCCTATGGAAAGAAGCAATAAACGCTCGTCTTTGACGGCTTGAGCCAACACGTCTGCCGACCAGAGCTGCCAATGTACCGGGTTATTGGCATGTTGCCTTAAATAAAGGCTTCCGCTCTGGTGCAGTTCGTTTTTCATTACTTCTGCTGGGCGTAGTTTTCGTAGAAATACGGGATGGTTTCAATGCCTTTAAAGTAGTTGAAAACGCCGTAGTGTTCGTTAGGACTATGGATAGCATCGCTATCTAATCCGAAGCCCATGAGAATACTTTTTGCACCTAATTGCTGTTCGAATAGAGCAACGATAGGAATGGAGCCGCCACTACGTACAGGCAAGGCCGCTTTGCCAAAAGTTTTTTCGTAGGCTTTGGACGCGGCTTGATAGGCCGGATTCGTTGTATGAGTTACATACGGCAGTCCTCCGTGATGTGGCTTGATCTTGACTTTTACTGAAGCAGGGGCAATGGCTGTGAAATGCTTGATAAACTTCTCGGTAATGGCTTCTGGATTTTGACCGGGGACCAAACGCATTGAAATTTTAGCATACGCCTTCGATGGAATGACGGTTTTTGCGCCTTCACCAATGTAGCCGCCCCACATTCCATTAACATCCAAGGTCGGTCGTATAGAAGTGCGTTCAGGCGTAGTATAGCCGTCTTCGCCCCAAACGTCACCAATGCCTATACTTTCTTTGAACGCTACTTGACTAAAAGGAGCTTTAGCCATAAGTGCTCGTTCTTCATTACTCACCACCTCTACACCGTCGTAGAACCCATCAACCGTAATTTGTCCATTATCATCGTGCAACGACGCCACCATTTTTGCAAGAATATTTAACGGATTGGCGACGGCACCGCCGTAGAGTCCAGAGTGCAAATCTCTGTTGGGGCCAGTAATTTCAACTTCTACATAACTCAACCCACGCAGACCGGTGGTAATAGAAGGAGTAGTGTTGCTTATCATTCCTGTGTCAGAAATAAGAATGGTATCACAAGCCAATTTTTCTTTATGCTGCGCCACGAAAGGTTCTAGGTTACTGCTTCCTACCTCTTCTTCGCCTTCAATCATGAATTTAATATTGCACGGAATCTCACCGTTGCTTTTCATGATTTCGAACGCCTTGAGGTGCATGAACATTTGACCTTTATCATCACACGCACCACGNGCAAAAATGGCACCGTCAGNGTGGATTTTTGTGGTTTTAATAACCGGTTCGAAAGGGTCATTGTCCCATAGATCAATGGGATCCGCCGGTTGTACATCGTAATGGCCGTAAACCAGAACAGTCGGTAAATGAGGATCTACCAGACACTCACCATAAACAATAGGGTGCCCCGCTGTAGGAAAAATCTCAACAGCATCTAATCCCAAGGACTTCATATGCTCCGCGATGTGAGCTGCACATTTCGCAACGTCAGCATTGTAGGCGGGATCGGCAGAAATGGATGGAATACGTAAAAGGCCAAAGAGCTCCTCTAATAAGCGTTCTTTGTTTGCCTCGATAAAAAGTTTGGGGTCTGTCATGTGGAACCAATTTTAATAGTCTTCTCAAAGTTAACTGCTAACAATTGAAGTGCCGTACAACATTTAATTTTTCTATATTCGGGCATGCGCAAATGGCTCGTCATAATCGTTGTTTTGTTCGGCTCGTTTTTAACGGCTCAGCCCAGCATGACGGTCAATAGCACAGGCAACTACAAGAAGCCGTATTGGATGGCGGCGAATATTCTAGTAGATTCTACGTTGTCCATTTACAATATGGGTCAAAACGCAATGCTTACACAAGCAAACACCACTCAAATCGGCTATTTCGAGGCAAATGACACTACCTTCCCTGTACAGTCGGGAATCGTAATGGTTGCTGCACAGAACGCTTCGGATGTCATCTCTGCTACAAATGGAAGTGGGAATAATGTGACATTCACGGATGCTGAACTTTCTTCTGTTTTGACCCAATTAGGTTCTTCTGGCTACGCTATTAAAGACATGGTTCAAATTGAATTTAGTTTCATCGCTCAGTCGGACTCCATTATGTTTAATTATTGCTTCGGTTCCCACGAATACGATGGTTATACCTGTAGTAATTTCAATGATGTATTTGGTTTTTTCTTGGAAGGACCCTACATCAATGGCGTAAGTGCTCCCGTCAACGGTTCCGTGGTACGCAATATCGCTACCATTCCAGGAACCAATGTTCCGATTGCTGTTAACACTATTAATTCGGGTACGCCATCAGGCAGCTATCCCGCATCGAATTGTTCATCGGCCAATCCAAATTTCGTTGCCCATAGTGGGTATTATAATGCGTCAAACGGCTCCATAACCACGCTAGACGGTTATACGGATAAGTTTACAGCCAAGGCTGAGGTACAGTGCGGCGGCTGGTATACGATTCGATTAAAACTCGCCAATGTTTCTGATGCAGCGCTCTCGAGTGCGGTATTTTTGGAAAAGCAATCACTAAAAGGTCCTGAATTGACCATCATTGATTCCACCAATGTGGGCAATAGCTTCAATGATACGATGCTCGTCGAAGGCTGTAACAAGAATGAAATCATTTTTGCACGCAATGCAAACCTTAGTGTGAGTATGAAGATTCCTATTTACGTGGATACTGTTCTGAGTACCGCTGTTGAAGGTGTTGATTTTTCTGTTTTACCGGATACGCTGTACCTCGCGCCTTATCAAACCGCAGATACCTTAACGTTTTATGTTTACGATGACAATATTTCAGAGATAAACGAAAGCTTAACTATCGTGCAAGATTATATCTACACGGATTGTTACAACTATCCGGTACGTAGGATGAGCTATCTCATTCGGGATAAAGATTCATTGGAAGGCACACTCACTTTGAATGCCGCTTCGGATACCGTTAATTGTCCTGGTGATAGTGTCGAGCTTTCAGTAGTAGCAACGGCCTTTGAAGGTTCGTTCGACGGCTTTTGGCTCGTAGACAGTACCTATGTTCCATCGCGCTATTTCCAAGTGGACGGTGATACTACCTTTGAGTATCTTTTATTTGACGAATGTGGTGATACTGTGCTATTTACGCAAGATATTTTCTTGAAACCGTACGAGCCTATGACTTTTGAACGTGATACCATCCGTGTTTGTCCAGG
>JGI26083J51738_10000862_pt1 | contig 16402 bp, 13 predicted proteins | sample SaaInl85LU_5_DNA_FD_51738 | JGI IMG/M metagenome (IMG submission 51738)
GACGGAGTACTTATTGCAATCACCTCCATACTTCAGGGGTATCGCTCCGTAAGTGAATTTTCAGATTTAATGGCTAACATTACCACAGACATACGAATGGACGGAACATTAGACAGCCCAACTCTAGGAGCTAAACTTCGCGCCCACGCTGCAGTGATAGACACGAATGCCATTAAACAAAACATAGTAGACCGCTACCTAGATTTAGGAATTACAGTATCCGTACCCAATTTCGGTCAGCACATTACCAACTATCTACTCAATACAACACATACTACTGGAGAGGACATTATCGATTATCCAGAAACAGGATTGGCCGGTACCAACCTTCTTAACGATGTAGACAGCATTTATTCGACGGCTAACCAGTTTTATAGCTTTGCGGCAAAACGTCCAAACGAATGTGTAGGGTTATCTGTGAAAATAGTGAAAATTGGAGGGTCTTGCACCTATTGCTGGTTTTACAGTCTAGGCAGTGGTCAGAATTGGGCAGTATCAAGCTATGATGCCAATTCATTCAGTCAGACCTATACATCTTTGGGTTTAGATGCCGATTTGAGTGTAGGCTTCGAATCGGGTACTTTCAAGCTTGAATTTTACCTAAACGGCAGTGGCACACCTTATCGAACCAAAGTCATAACGGTTAATTAATCCAGCCACCCGGCCAATTCCAAGAGTTCGCGGTCAGCAGCTGACCANTCGTAGGTGTGTAGTAGTGATTTGTGCGACCAGGTGAGGTCGTTGTGCTCCTTCATGATGGGTAAACCNTCGACTAGAGCACAATGGAATAGGGTGAGATCCACATTTANATCGGGGTAAGCATAGACCACTCTTCCGATTGCCTCCACGGGTTGAATGTCCAACTGTAATTCTTCTTTTACCTCACGAACAACAGCATCCTCAGGGCGCTCGCCCTGCTCCACCTTGCCTCCTGGGAATTCCCATTTTAGGCTCTTATAAGCCTTTGCATCTTCTTTACGTTGTACGATCAGGATCAAATCTTCCACCTGGACTAGTGCGGCTACGACTTCTATTGTTTTCATTTTAGCGTATACTTTAGGTGCACTAAAAATACAAATCTAGATTTAGCTCAAGGCCTTGTATTTATTGTGCACGTGCAACATCAATACTCCGAAACCAATACCTAGTAAAATTAATACCTGACTCAAAAGACCCTCCGCTGTAAATGAGAGTTTCAAGAGTACTGTGGAAATAACGAAGCTGGAGTTGCGTATAATTACCGGGAAATTATCTGAATATAACAGGGATAACAGCAAAATAATCACATCTGAGATGATGAGGAAGTTGTAAAACTGCTCAAAGAATATGGCATTCACAGCGACCATGTTTGCCTGTTCAATGTGCTGAAAAGTGGGGACTATCCAGGCAAAGAAACTTTGCACCCCAAGCACTACGAAAACGGCAAAAAGAACAAGAGACAATAAGTGCTTTGCTTGCACGAATTGTTTTAATCTAGGACCTATTTCCTTCTCCTCCATCGCTTCAAAATCTGCATATTTATAGGTACCGCTCAGCTTGTAAAACCAATAGACGAGGTAAAATGCTAAGACCACCAAAATGACATCTGCAGCGAATTCCAGATTGTGCTGACTGCTCCAGGTAGCCACTTTTAAATCCAGAACAGCCATGTCCTTGAAAAGCCCACGAATGAGAATCAAAGCGATGACTTCGTACTGTTTTGCAATATAGATGGTCGTCGACCGGCGTAGGTAATAAATCATGAGGTACGCCTCATACACTAGTAGAATGGAGAACGGAGTATATATCGCACTGATGGGATCGCGTAANAATGCGGCTTCTGTGCCTCCCGGTATNTACGCTCTAAACAAATGCAGCAAAAGATGCACGATAAAGCTAAAAATAGCGAGATAAAGCGCCCANCGGCCAATNGTCTTACGGAAGGNGTGCGTNAATACAGGTANGTTCATAACTAAAAGATAACCAATTAATTACAACAAAGTTGCTCGCTCNCATGATTATTTGTCGCTGACTCTATAAATCCCGCTGTGCATCGTACCTTCGCGCCAAATTAAAAAGTACCATGCTCAACGTCAACAACGTAACTCTACAGTTTGGAAAACGCGTCCTTTTCGAAGACGTGAACATTAAATTTCATGGCGAACGCTGCTACGGCCTGATCGGTGCGAACGGCGCAGGGAAATCGACCTTCTTGAAAATTCTTTCCGATGAGATTAGCCCGAACAGTGGAAACGTAACCCTGGAATCGGGTAAGCGCATGTCCGTGCTATCCCAGAACCACTTTGCATTCGATGAGGAAACGGTATTGAATACGGTTATTCAAGGCAACAAGCCACTTTGGGATTTGATGCAAGAAAAGGACGCCATCTACATGAAGCCCGACTTTAGTGAAGAAGACGGACTCATTGCAGCGGATTTAGAGGTCAAATTCGAAGAAATGGACGGCTGGAACGCAGAAAGCGATGCGGCCAACTTATTAAGTGGTTTGGGGATCGGTACAGACGCATTACACGTTGATGAAAGATTTGGAAGGATCCATGAAGGTTCGTGTGCTTCTTGCACAAGCGCTTTTCGGGAACCCGGATATTTTGATCTTAGATGAACCTACCAATGATTTGGATTTAAAGACCATCGCTTGGTTGGAAGATTTCTTGATCGACTTCAGAAACACGGTGATCGTGGTCAGTCACGACCGCCACTTCTTAGATACCGTGTGTACACATATCGCAGATATTGATTTCAAACGCATTAAACTCTATACGGGTAACTACAGCTTCTGGTACGAGAGTTCACAATTGGCCCTTCGTCAACGTCAATCGCAAAATAAAAAGGCGGAAGACAAACGAAAAGAACTTCAAGAGTTCATCTCTCGTTTTGCGGCAAATGCATCAAAAGTAAGCAAGCCACATCGAGAAAGAAGATGTTGGATAAGATCAATGTCGATGAAATTCAAGCTTCTTCCCGCATGTATCCTGCAATCATTTTTGACCAATTGCGCGAGGCCGGTGACCAAATTTTAGAAGTAGATGGACTCACCGCACATGATGAAGCGGGAGAAATACTCTTTAAAAACCTCACTTTCAAATTAAACCGTGGCGATAAAGTGGCGCTGCTCGCGGATGACCACCGGGCACTTACTGCACTTTATGAGATCCTCGAAGGAAAGCGCCAAGCAGATGCGGGAACCTTTGCCTTCGGTCAAACTATCAGCACCGCATTCCTCCCGAACGATAATGCGGCTTATTTCGATACGGACGACAACTTGATGGACTGGCTCAGAGACTATTCACCCGAGAATAAAGACGAAGTATTCGTTCGTGGATTCCTTGGTAAGATGCTCTTTTCCGGCGAAGAGGTTTTCAAAAGCGCTCGCGTTCTATCCGGAGGTGAAAAAGTACGTTGTATGCTCAGTAGAATGATGCTCCAACAAGCGAATCTTATCTTCTTAGACGAACCGACCAGTCACCTTGACCTTGAAAGTATCCAAGCACTCAACAATGGAATGCGCGATTTTAAAGGAACGTTGGTGTTCAGTTCACATGACCACACCATCAACCAAACCGTTGCGAACAGAATCATAGAGATCTACCCACACGGCGTTTTAGATAAACTCGTGGAATACGACGACTTTATTACGGATAAAAAGATCGCTGAGCAGCGCACGGCGCTCGCTTCAAAATAACGTTCAGTTACTCACTAAAAGCGCCCGAATACGGGCGCTTTTTTTAGTTGACGCATCGAATGCGCTCTGCGCAGTGGATTTTTGGGAGGCGCACCTTAAAACCTTATATTCGATGCTCAAACTGAATTCATACCATGAAAAAGATTTTTACTGCAGCCTTTTTACTTAGTGCTGGCCTCTCCTTCGGTCAAAATATGCAGAAGGAAAAAATGACTGTGTCGTACCTCCAACCGCCAATGGTGCATTTGGAAGAAGGCATGGGCTATACTAGCCAGGTTATTTTAGATTACGAAGAAGAAATCAATGCTGAATTAGCAAAAGCTGAAGAAGAATACCAGCAAGCATTGGCAGAGTATCCTGAAAAAGAAGCTGCCGCTAAAGCAGCCTACGATCAGCGTTATGCAGAATACGAAAAAGCGCTTGAGGAGTGGAACAGCAAAGGCACGATGGGTAAAATCATCGAGAAGCAAGTTTTAGAAAACAGCAAGCCGACGCCTCCTGGATCGTACTATCCACCTTCGAAACCCTATAAGCGTCAAGTTACACACCAGAAGTTGTTTAACGCAGACCAATTGGCCAGTACATACTGCCGCATTGACGGATTGGATCAAGACCCGAACGGAGTGCAGGTTGAAGTTCACCTCTTCGGATTTGAGAACGATGATCCTGTGGTGAAAAAGAACGAATATGTTCAGGTAGATTCTAAGACGAAAGCAAAAAAGACTATCGTAAAAACACATTGGGAATTTAATTACCGCCACAGCATGTCTTTGCGTGCAGTACATCCCAATGGAACAATCATTTTTGATGAAGTGCCGAGCAGCATTGCGGATTACAAACTCTACGCTTCTGCAGACGAGACCCGCAGCCACCCTAGTACAAATGCAACTACGTTAGTAGATAACCTACAACCGCAGATTGTTGAGACTAATATGGGTATCATTAATTGGATGCTTAATGACAAGCTAGGTACAACAGAGCAAAAGCGCAATGTGGAAATCATCTATGTAAAGAATAAAAAAGGCGAGTACGATGATTTAGAAAATGCCATGTTTGATGCGAAGGAAGGATACAACATGTTGACCTCACGTCCAGATGAAGCGAAAGCAAAACTTGCAAGTGCCATTGAAGCATGGGAAGCGGCTTTAGAAGAAGGCGATATGGANGATAAGAAAGCGCGTATCAACAAGAAAGTGATTCCTGACGTATACAAGAATNTACTCTTAGCCTGTGCCTTGACAGAACAATTTACAAAAGCAGAGGACCATTACAACGCTACACTTCGACTAGACTTTAGCAGAGGTGATGAAAACGACTTGAAAGAATTTAAACTTTTAGTTGATGACTTGAAAGCGCGTCACGAGATGTAATTAGATTCGGTAAAGAACTAAAGAAGAGCGGCCCACGGCCGCTCTTTTCATTTTAGAACCCCTACTTTTGCCCGCTTAATAGCACACCCACTCTATGAAACGACTCTTCAANAACTTCGTTGGNAATCCAAAAAATGACATTTTATCTGGAATCACCGTTGCACTCGCATTGGTTCCAGAGGCTGTAGCCTTTGCNTTCGTTGCAGGTATAGATCCGCTTGTAGGTCTGTACGGTGCGTTCATGATGGGATTAATCACTTCATTGTTTGGTGGTCGTCCAGGAATGATTTCTGGAGCTACAGGCGCTATGGCTGTAGTTATGGTGCATTTAATTCAGCAAGGAAATACGGTGGGCTCAACGCTGGCAGACCCCATTACCAATTTAGGTCTGTACTGGCTGTTCATTACCTTACTTTTTGTGGGTGCAATTCAAATTCTCGCGGGGTTATTTCGACTAGGAAAATTCGTGCGCCTCATCCCTCATCCCGTAATGATGGGATTTGTGAACGGCCTAGCCATTGTCATTTTCTTGAGCCAATTGGGCTTATTTAAGCGCGTAACGGACGGCGAGGCGTCATGGATTCAAGGCAGCGAACTGTTTACTATGTTGGGTCTCGTAGGTCTTACCATGGCCATTATGTGGTTACTGCCGAAAGTAACTAAGGTTTTCCCTGCTGCACTTGCGGGTATTATTGTCGTTGCTACCATCACCATCGGTGCTGGACTGGATGTGAGTACGGTAGGTTCATTTATCCGTGAAGGTGGTGGCGAAGGTCTAAAAGGGGGACTTCCTACATTCCAAATTGAAATTTTCAATCTTTTTGATACGATCAAAGGACATTGGGGAACTGTTTTATCTACAGCATTTTTATTAGCAGCCGTAGGATTGATTGAATCCTTAATGACGCTGAATTTAGTAGATGATTTGACAGAGTCGCGCGGCTCTGGAAATAGAGAGTGTATTGCTCAAGGATCCGCTAATGTAATTAACGGCCTCTTTGGAGGAATGGGCGGTTGTGCGATGATCGGACAAAGTATTATTAATGTGAATTCTGGCGGCCGTGGCAGACTTTCAGGTATTGTGGCTGCATTAGGACTACTTTCCTTTATTCTCTTTGGGGCTCCTTTGATCGAGCAAATTCCTATTGCCGCATTGGTTGGTGTGATGTTCATGGTTGTGATCGGCACCTTTGCTTGGTCCAGTTTCCGCATCCTACGAAAAATCCCAGCTGCCGATGCCTTTGTACTTATTGCCGTTAGTGCCATTACTGTTTGGCAAGATTTGGCCATCGCCGTGATCGCTGGTGTGATCATGAGTGCATTGAAATTTGCTTGGGAGAATGCCATTCGTATTCGTGCACGTAAGCGCATTAAGGAAGATGGAACGAAAGTCTACGAAATCTGGGGTCCGCTTTTCTTTGGATCAACGCAGAGCTTTACCGCAAAGTTTGATGTTAAAGAAGATCCTCAAAAAGTCGAAATTGATTTTATAGAAAGCCGCGTGAGTGATCACAGTGGTATCGAGGCTATCGAGCGTATTATTGATAAATACCTTGCGGTAGGAAAAGAAGTGACACTGACTCACCTGAGTCCCGAGTGTACGGCCATTTTAGAAAAAGCCAATCCTAATTTCGCGAAATACATCCAGAGCTCTATTGAGGATCCGCGTTACCATGTAGTGACGGATTTGATGGATGCGGAGGTTTAAAACCCTCTATCGCTTTTAATGAAACGGCCACTGACATAATCAGTGGCTTTTTCATTTTGAGTACCATACCATTATTGTTCAGGATTTTTCTTGCTGCGCTCGAAANATCCTTTCTGCTCCGAATTCCGAACAAAACAGCCCAAAGCCTGCCGCGCAGAGCGCGGCTGCTTTTTTTATGCCCCGACCCACTTCGATGCAAGCATCGCGTGGTTCCCGGTTCGATTTCAGGATTTTTCTTGCTGCGCTCGAAAGATCCTTTCTGCTCCGAATTCCGAACAAAACAGCCCAAAACCTGCCGCGCAGAGCGCGGCTGCTTTTTTTATGCCCCTACCCACTTCGATGCAAGCATCGCGTGGTTCTGGGCATAAAAAAAGCCTGCAACTTTCGTTGCAGGCTTTGAGCTTTTTTGCTCTTCGTGACCGAGGAAGGATTCGAACCTTCAACCGCTTGATTCGTAGTCAAGTACTCTATCCAGTTGAGCTACACGGCCATCATCCCTTGCGGGGTGGCAAATATAGAGCAAAAAGTTAATTCAAAAAGGGGTGGTCGGGATTTTTTGAGATAAAATCAACTGTGAAAGGAGGAGCAGGTCGCGAGTTACTGAACCTCAACGGTTAAGCCTACATCTCCCATCAACTCTGCTTTGACCTTAAGGTCGTCTAAGTCCCCGGTTAAGACCTGACATTTACCCTTGTAGTGCGTGATCCAGGCACATTGCTCTGCTTGCTCTTCCGTGTGATCACATACAGTACACAATACTTCTATGACAAAGTCAAAGGTATTCTCGTGGTCATTAAACAATACCAGGTTGTACTCTCGCTGGGCGACAGTAGCTGTTGATTGTTGGTATTCTTCTTGATAACTCATGCCGTAAAGATAAGGGTAAGGCGGGTTATTCTTCAATGCCAAATCTGCGTTTTAATAACATGATTTTTCCTTTTCCGGCAAGATTGTAGGTGAATGCTGGAGCATCCCCTTTGGCCTTGACGCTCCGGTCCTTAGCATCTTTTTCTAGGATACCTTGATTGAAAGCTTCATCACTACTGCGAATACTCATGACAATCCCCTTGAACGAAAGGTAGAGGTAGTCGGTNCCGTTGTCCAGATAGAGAATGATTTCACCGCCACGTCGACGTTCCTTGACTTCAATAAGACACGAGACTTCTGCAAAGACAGGCTGATCGTAGATGTTTTGAATGGTCGCTGTGCCCTCGCTAATAAAGCTTTTGTATCGCCCACTATAGGTTAGGTTCACTTTACTAAGCACTAAAGTCTTGCGCAAGAATCGAGGGAATTTTCCTTCGTCTTCATGCAATCCTATATTTTCCAGGAACTCGCCACCGTCTTTTTGACCAAGCAATGCATAGATGCCGTCGATGTATGCGGTTTCATCAGCTCGAGCAGTACCGGAGCCATCATAGAAGAGTTGTGCTACTGCCTCCCACGCTTTTTCATCAAGGGGTGCGTCTAAAGTCATTACCCCATCAATACTGACTTCGTCTTCGACAAGATCATGGCGCACCGCACCTGCTAAAGCCGTCGTCACGGCGCCCGTGTTGTCTAATACTTTAAGCGGACCTGTACCGTATAAATCACAATCGTAGTTATGGAAAATCAAATACGGATCTGGAAGTGTGAAATCTTTGAGCTTTTCGTAGGTCGTTACCACATAGCCCTGCTCCTGTCGATCGTAATAGAGAATTCCATCTGCAGAAAGCACTTCAATATCTGCGCGGTCGGCATATTTTGATAAGAAGTTGGAGTGTCCGCCTAAGCTGTCTTGAGAGATGTAGACGCCATTGAAGGTATTGTCGCTCAGCTTATTGGGATCGTTGTATGGAAGTTCAATGACGATGTCATTCGGATCAATGAAGCTGGAGATGTCGAACCAAGTGGTTTGAAGGTTACGGCAGTCGTGCTGAATGAGGATGGAGCCCATGAAGAACATCGGTAATTGGTCCGCATGAAGTTCCACCTTACCGCGGTAGGCAAAATACGGGCTGATGTAAAAATTATCGGTCTCGTCAATGATCGCACGACCTAAAGTTACACCCGCAGTATCCGGCGCAATGCTTTCAAATGCGATGGGCCAAGTACTCTCCTCTTCATCAATGTAGTCGTACATACCGTGCGCAGTGTAGCGGTATTTGCCACGAATACGCGCGGTTGTTTCGTAGAAAGTATGAAGCTTTGTGAATCGGTCCGCTAAAATTTTAGAATGCTCAAGCGGGTCCATTTCTGCGTTAATACGGATCACGACATAACCGCTATCAGGATAAATAGAAGCATCCGCAACATCTATTTGAGGGACATCAAAAGCCTCTAGGATGCTCGGAGCAAGTGCAAAGCGGGCGTAAGCAGCTGTAAAATCTAAACTGTCTTGACGAGGATGCGTACTAACGAGGTAGGCTTGATTATCTTGCGTATGCTTGATATCAACTGTCGCTTTAGCCATATCCCACTCCGCATGATCCATGTAGGCCATGTATTGATTCGCGGGGAATTCTAGCGTACTATAAGGGTCCAATTTATCGAAGACTCCCTCCTGCTTATCAAAATCTACCTCAGCTGACGAGGCTAACATTTGAAAGGCCCATTGCTCGTCGTCGCTATTTGTTTTCACCCTAAAATCTTGATCCGCTGAAACAAACGAACGACGGAAAAACTGGTAACCCTCCACTTCACTGTTGTGTTTGGCTGTGCTATAGCGCAATTCGCCTGTACCGAACATTCCGCGACCACCATAGGTTAACGAACCTTCACCTGTAACTTCCGGAGCACCATAGAGTGCAAAAGGCGTTTCACGAGTTTCAGCCCGGATGTAATCTTCATAGGGCATCCAAACGAAGGGATTGCTCGTGCCAGAGGCATTCGGATACCCGAGACCCAGGGTGCTTTCTTCAACGGCAAAAGTGCTTGCACGCCCACTCGCTTGAAGTGGGAAGAATAAGATATCGGGACAAACCGTATGGCTTTGTAGGTAATCCAATGCACCTTCTGCATGTAATCCTTGATTGGATAAGGCTAATGAACCGCTGTACGTTCCGGAGCCCTTATAGGCTGGTGTTGGCGGCATCTGAGTTGAAAACCCTAAACTGTAATCCGGCATGACGGAGAGCGGCTGAGGGAACACAGGAAAGATATCCGCACTGTGAAAGGTGGCATCAAACAAAATACCGTCAGTGGTCGTATTATCAAGTGAATCAATGGTAAACGGCTCTAATGCCATGTAGAAATTAGAACGCTCGTAAACGCCGTCGTGAATGCGCGGATGATCGTAGTAGACAAAAGAGTTGTTGAGCGCTTGGAAAATAGGGTATTCAGGATGGTAATCCTTAGAACTCTTGTTATCCGGCTCATCGATAAGGAGCTGTCCTTGCAAATCCTGGAGAACCGTCTGAACATTAACCAAAGCTGCACGCTCACCAGGCTTAGGATTGAACTCCTTCACTTTAAAGCGCATGGAATCGATCTGCGGCATGTCTATTTTAAAGTAGTCGTAGTCGAATGAATAGCCTTGCCCCCAATAACTGAAAAGCCCGGCATTGATCCGTCCATCAAAATCGAAATCCATACCCTCGTTCACTGTGATGCGACCGCCGCGAGGGTAGAGATTTACCTCTTGAGAATCGCTTACTGCAATACTTGAAATGCCAGCGATATCCATTTGATAGTTTAGTAAGCTGACCTGCGCATTGTTACCAGTGGGAATGCGAGAAACGAATTGGATAACATCGTAATCCCGCTTGCCTTCCCAATTCAATAAATATTCAAACAACCGGTCCGTCAAACTAATGGTCTGTGCGTCCACATCAAAAGTCACAAAACCCTGTATGGCCATGTGGTAAAGAAAAAATTCCCCTTCTTCCGGTGCCATCCGAAGCGCATAGGTCAATTCCTTCAAGGGCATATCCTCATACCCATAAGCGTACGCAGCGTCTCGCAATTCGCGCAATGGATGGTTTTCCTGAAGCCCCGCAATTTCCTCCATTCGCTGAACCCTGAAGTACTGTTTGCTTTCGAAGACTGCCGCTTGTTCTGAACCGAGGTTAAGGTTCTTAAAGCTAATAACCGGCGTTCCTTGGTTCCAAATTAATTGGTCCACACTCATGTCTAAGTCGTGGTAGGAATCCGTAAAAGATGCCAATCCCAGACCCGTTTCGAAGCGAATGACGCGCACCTGTCCNATACGGGGGTCGTAACGCATTTCACAATAGGGATGATANATGCTATCTGTGCCCAAATGGGCAATAACTTCCACACGTTTTGAACTGAGTAAGCTGTCTTTAAATAGNAAGCTCCTTCCTTTCAGCGTAAGTACGGTGTCCGATTTATACGTGAATTTCAATGCGGCCAGTGCACTATCTGCAGCTGTTCCATAAAATTGGGCNCCCGCAACCCCTAATCCACCCTTAAAATGCACTTCCGGATAAAGATTTTCTAGAATATAGTCGTTGCGGTACGTAGTGAATTTCGGGAAACGTGCATCCTTTAAGTTTACCGACGAAACGCGCTCTTCCAGCACACCTTGTAGCGGCTCGTCATAGAATTCATAGGCATAAAGTGTAACGCTATCGGCTTTAAAATACGTCTGATTCGCCTGAAGTGTCCACTCCCCCAATTCCGCATACACTTCCTTTTCGAGCTGACCCTCACGGGACCAAATGATGGTTCCGCCCTTAGCTTTGAGTACGCCTTCTTGAGGATAAAAAACACCATTCACTCCTACAACCATGGTGCTATCTCCTCCATTGAGCCCCACTATATCTACCATTTCCATGGTAAATTGCGGCACCCCCTCAACGAAATTTAAGGACCATAGACTAGCCGGCGCCTTCCAAACCAATGCTCCTGGCTCAGAGAATTCATGTTTTACAAGATTCCGGTAGAACTGATTTTGGTACGTACGGATTCTGGTCGAAGGATTCTTTTTCGAAAACCCATAAAAATGCTCGAGGAGTGCACCAAAACGATCGAATTCCTCGTTTTCTGCCACATAAATGAGGGAACGTAGGAGTGGCTCCCACGTTTGCACATCATCTAGTCGTTTGCGTAAAAGTTGGTTCGCATAGTCTAGCCAGAGGTCTTCTTGTTCGAAGTCTACCGCCGCCAAAAAATTAGGCACCAAAGAGTCTTTGAAAACGCCGTCCATTTCTTTCGGAACAGAAATGAGCTTTTCAAACTCCTGAGCGAACGCATCTAAGGAAGAAAAACGGGTCACTTTTTGTGCCTGAAGCCCAAAAGAAACAATCAATGCAAGAAGCAACCCAATTTTTTTCATGCGCTATTTCACCATTTTAATGCTGCGCCACTGCTCACGTGCTTTAATGCCCTCAAAAGTGAGCCCTAAAGCCTCTGCCGCAGCGCGCAGGTTAGGTACATCGTCTTCGTAAAAGCCGCTAAAGAAAATGCATCCACCTTTACGTAATGCATTCACATAATGCGAAACATCCGCCAAAAGCACATTTAAGTTAATGTTTGCAAGGATGAGGTCGTAGGTGCCCTCTAAAACTTCTGAACCGCCCAGGGCCGCCGACATAGGAACGCCGTTGCGCTCTGCATTCTCTAAAGTATTTTCGATGCACCAGGTATCCACATCAATCCATGGACCGATTTTGCGCCACGCATTCCAGCTAAAATGCCGAGAATACCAGTACCACAACCCATATCAAGCACATCCGTTTCTTCAGAAGGTGTCTCCAACAACCATTGGATCATCATGTGCGTCGTCTGGTGATGCCCCGTCCCGAAAGACATTTTGGGCTCAATCAACATCGGGTATTCAAAACCCGCGCGCTCCGGATGAAAAGGAGCCCTGATGTAGACCCGCCCGTCAACCTCAATAGGATCAAAATTGGTCTCCCATTCTGAATTCCAATTGACCTGTTCAATCTCTTGTTCTTCGACAGAAACGGTTACACCTTCCCACTGCAACTGTTCCATAGCAGTAGAAGCGACATAATCGTCTTTAATAATGTATGCAGCGAAGCCTGTTTCCGTCTCAGAGAAACTCTCAAATCCAACCGCTCCGAGCTGGGCGATGAGTAAATCGCGAAACGGTTCTAATGGAGAAACGGTAACTGCTAACTCAATATAAATGGGCGTATCCGATTTCATTACGCCTTCGTTCTTGCTTCGATGATGGCCGAGAAATCCGCAGCATTAAGTGATGCACCGCCAATCAAACCACCGTCAATATCCGCTTTAGCGAACAATTCAGCAGCATTTCCTGGCTTACATGATCCACCGTACAAAATGCTTACATCCTGCGCCGTTTCNGCATCAAATCGCTCCGTTAACCAAGCACGGATTCCCGCGTGTACTTCTTGTGCCTGCTCTGGCGAAGCNGTTTCACCTGTTCCAATAGCCCAAACCGGCTCGTAGGCCAGAATAATATTGTCCATATCGTCAGCAATAAACCCTGCAAGTCCTTCTTCACATTGCTTCAAAATGACATCNATATAAGCGCCACTTTTACGCTCCTCCAAGGTTTCACCAATACAGTAAATGGCTGCCANTTCATTATTCAAAGCTTGNGATATCTTCTCNTTACANGCNTCGTTCGTTTCACCGAAATATTCACGTCGCTCACTGTGCCCTATAATTATCGCATCGATATCCAACGAGGCGAGCATTGCAGCACTCCATTCGCCGGTGTAGGCGCCGGATTCTTTGTGGTGACAATTCTGAGCAGCAACCGCGATATATGGATTATCTACTAAAGACTCTACAACGTCTGATAAATACAAAGCCGGCGGCGTAATAATCACTCCCGTCTCGCCCACTACTTCGTCCGTAAGACTTTCTTTTAGGGCATCAACTAAAGCCATGGCTTCAGTGTACGTGGTATTCATTTTCCAGTTTCCAGCTACGATTCTTCTTCTCATGTTATTTTACTATTGATGTGTTTCTAAAAAAATTCTGCGCGTATGCGCGGGTCCAATACAGCGTACAGTACATCTACTAACGTGGTCAACACCACGAAAAGTGCTGCAATGACTAGTACACAGCCCATTGTGATGGGCAAATCTCGGGTATTTAATGCTTCCACCAATAATTTACCCATGCCATTCCAACCAAAAATAATTTCCACGAATACGGCGCCAGCTAATAGCGAAGCGAACCATCCGCTAATGGTCGTTATAATGGGGTTTGATGCAACCGGTAAGAGGTGTTTAAAAAAGACCGTTCGCTCCCGCAGTCCTTTCGCCCGAGCTGTTCTAATAAAGTCCATTGAGCTCACTTGCAACAGGCTATTACGGGTCAATTGTAAGATGACTCCCACCGGCCGAACGCCCAAGGTAAAGGCAGGCAAAATGAGATTTTTCAGATTGAGGTACCGTTCACCACTGTAATCATCGACACTGTACAATGAACCCGTTAAATTCAATCCAGTCCAGGGACCGAGCAAATAAGCGAAGATCCAAGCAAAGAGTACCGCAGTAAAAAAAGACGGAAGGCTCATTCCCAGTGAACTAAAAGTGAGTAGTGCTTTATCCCAAAACGTATCCGGGCGGTAGGACACCCAAGCACCAAGCGCGCCGCCTACGAGCAAAGCAAAACTTATAGCTGCTGCTGCAAGCAAGGCGGTGTTTGGAAAAGTCTGTCCGATCAAGGCACTGACTTGTTGTCCTTGACGCTGGAAACTTTCACCTAAATCTGGTGCTTTAAAAATGCCGTGCGTATCGTTTGGCCAACCAACTGGACTGATGCGCCTTAGGTAATTTACGTATTGAACTGTGATGGGTTTATCCAACCCGTATTTCGCGCGAACTGCAGCCAATGCCGCCGGGTCTTCGCGTTTTCCCAACATCATCTGCGCACTATCACCAGGCACGATGGTAAATAGAAAGAATACCAAAGTAGCCACACCCCATAGGGTTAAAATCGCTTGTCCCAGTTTTTGTAGTGCGAATCGAATCAATGTGGGCTGTCGTTGAAGTGGTACTTTTTATCTACCACGCCGTTTTTAAGTACTACCCAACCTGGATTGGAGCGAACCATGGTTTTCAATGTGGTCTCATCCGTAAACGCAAAAGCGGTAGTATCCGTAAACCCGAAAGGCACGAAATCTTCTGGCATTGAGGCTGAAAGCACCACATAAGGAATCCCATTTGCCTTTAAATGTGCTGCAGTTTTTAGGACGGGAACCCAACCTTGCGCCTTCGTTTTCCGAACGTTGTAGGCCACCAACAACCAGACCTCATCCAACTGTAGAATGCTATCCGTCATTTCACCATAATCATTCATGATGCTGAAGTCGTGAACCGGGGGTTCGTAGCCTTCCTTAACCTGTATCGTTTTAGACAGCTCACTGCGCATGCTCCAGTCTTTCTTCTCCCACCATTTCTCGTTAACGTACTGGGTAGAACTGATTTCCTGAAGCGTACCTTCCGCGTTTTCCATCGTGTAGATGACTTCATACTGTGGCGGCTCTAAGCCCAATTCCTCAGCACTTTTCATCCCTTCTACAATACTATTGCCTTCAGCATAAGCCCTAAAATCTACCACTGGCAGATGGTGTAAAACGTGGTAGGTCAATCCCAAACAAAAGAGAGGAATAGCGACCAATTTTATTCCGATCAACCACTTCGGCCATCGATCAAAGAGCTGGTCTCTTCCCCACCACAAAACCAGAATTAATGCAGAAAGAATGACGTCTTTATAGAAGCTTTCCCAGGGTGTAAGTGGTATGGCATCGCCGAAACACCCACAATCTGTCACCTGGTTGAAATACGCCGACCAAAAGGTGAGAAACGTAAAGAATCCAATCATTGCCGAGAGCAAGATTAGCGTCCAGCGTTTGTACAACCCCAAGATTAGTGCAGCACCTAAGAGTACTTCAGCAATGACGAGCAGAATAGCGATGGTTAGTGCAAAAGGCTCAAAAACGGGCAAATTCAACACCTCCTCTGAGAAATATTCCTCCAGCTTAAAGCTGAACCCTACCGGGTCATTCATTTTAACCAAACCGGAGAAAATGAATAATGCCCCTACGGCGAATTGGGAGAAAATAGCAAGAACCTTTTTCATTGTATTTAAGCTTTTAATGCTTGCGTCTCCATGAATTTAATCAGAGCAAAGACACTATAATTTATCATATCGAGGTAATTCGCCTCTAAACCCTCGCTCACGAGGGTCTTTCCCTGGTTGTCCTCAATCTGTTTTACACGAAGGAGTTTCTGCAAGATGAGGTCCGTAAAGCTGGAAATGCGCATGTCGCGCCATGCCTCGCCATAATCGTGATTTTTACGAAGCATAAGTGCTTTGGCTTCCTCTGCTTTCTCTAAATACGCTGCACTGGCCTGTTTCCAATCCAAATCCGGCTGTTCGACCACACCACGCTCGAGCTGAATAAGCGCCATGATGCTGTAGTTCAGTATACCAATGAATTCGCCTTCCAAAGGGTCATCGACCAATTGGGCTCCTTTGTCCTCAATGCTGCGCAGGCGTTGGGCTTTAATAAATATCTGGTCGGTCAACGACGGTAAACGTAAAATGCGCCACGCAGTGCCGTAATCTTTTCCTTTCTTCTCGAAGAGGCCGTGGCATTTACTTAGTACGGCATCGAATTGGTCAGCTGTATTCATTTGTTAGCTTTGCTATATCTAACGAAGATACAAAGAACAATGCCTGAGTTTC
>JGI26083J51738_10000865_pt1 | contig 16354 bp, 8 predicted proteins | sample SaaInl85LU_5_DNA_FD_51738 | JGI IMG/M metagenome (IMG submission 51738)
GTAATAAGGATNTGATCGCCTTGAGCACCAGCGAACATAACAGGAGCACCGTTAGGGATAGCGCCAACCGCTTTACCATATACGTGCTGCTCTTGACCTAATTGAAGAGTAACTCCATCGTAAGCGAGGTCGACAGTACCGTCGATAGCATTCCAAGATAACTTAGCGCCTGCCTCATTATCAAAGTCGCCAATCTCAATAGAGGGGACTTGAATCTCGTTAGTAGTTGAAGCGCCACGGTCTGTCACCGATTGGAGAGTATCGACTTCGGCTTGTATATACCTACCATCAAGAGTAGCATAGTTAACAGATAATGGAGTCGCAGCTGTACCGTCGCCCGATAAGGTAGTATCAGATACAACAGAAGAAATATGTTCTTCATCTTCTAAGTCTTTAACCTTTTGATCAAGGTTATCTAAGACTGTAGATAAATCAGTAGCAGTTGAATAATGGAGTTTAGCAGGATCGATTACTAGAGTATCTTCAGTAATCTCACGGACTGTAACGATAGTTTCGTCAACGCCGTCGTTTTGCTTAAAGAACAATTTACCATCATTGGTATTAATGGCGATTTCGCCAAGATTTAATTGCTCTAGAGTAGGTTCGTTGCCAGCAACAGCTGATCTTTTTAATATTACATTAGTAGACATGCGGTATATACCCTCAATGATACCTCTATGTAGAGGTATAAGTTAATTCATCAAGGGTATTTATACCAATTGTGTTAGAACGTACCGCCGTCGATTTCGGTGATAACAACGTGACCAGAAGAAACGCTGAATTGTTCAGAAGCAAATGTAGCAGCACCACGAGCAGAAGCATTATCTGCGGCAGGAGTGTAATCAGTAACGCCATCGCCAGCATCTTGGATATCAGTAGTAGAAACAGCAGTTGCCGCATTAACGTCAAGCTCGATACCGCCATCAGTATTAGTGATAGTAATAGAATCGCCAGCCGTTAAGGTAGCAAGTTCCATATCACCGTTAGTACCATTACCGATTAGCAATTGACCTGCAGTCGGAGCAACACCGTCAACAGAAACAATAGAACCATCTAGTTTAAGGTCTTTAAACTTAGCATCAGATACAAATCCGTCGATACTGAATGTAAAGTTATCGCCAATTCTACTCCAACCGAAGAACGCACTCTTAGCAGTAACACCGCCTTCACCGTCGTCGATACCGTAGATTGCTTCAACACCACGATCCAAAGAATCAACAACTGTATCAGTACCAAGCTGTAATACTGGGTCAGCAATCTCAACGACAGTAGAGTTAACTGTAGTCGTTGTACCAGTTACTTGTAAGTTACCACGAACAACTAAGTCACCGCCAGCATCGCCTGCAGCAGGAGCAGGGTCTAAGATAATCGTTCCAGCAGAGGTATTACCTGTAGCAGAGATATACGAACCGTTGATTACAATTTCGCTACCGTCGATAATAACGTTATCAATAGTTGCTTTTGGTGCAGTTACTTCAACAGAAGAAGCAAGAGCCGTATCGTCTAATACTAGACGCTGCGTGCCAGCAGTATAGAAACGAAGTTTATCTTCATCTGAGTTAGCTTCAGCTGAAATATAAGTATCTTGGTCAATATCAACTACACCGCCAAGACCAGTCCAAGCACCACTTACAGTACCCTCGAAACGGTTTGAAGTTTCGTTATATCGAATTACACCAGCAGGAATACCTGCAGCAGAAGGTCGAGTTCCTTCAGTACCTTTAGGAATCAATAAACCTTGATCAGTAAGGGTACGAACTAGTCCAGTTCCGTCAGGAGTTAAATCAATATTTCCGTTCGTATTAGTAGCAGAGATCGTGTTACCAGAAATACTAATATTACCAAAATCAACATCAGAAGAAGTTGAGATTGGAGAAGAGAAAATAATAGAACCAGAACCATTAGCAGAGAGAGTTAGGTTTCCGTCAGTCTCAGTAATAGAGATTGTATTATTGTCTAATGTTATATTATCAACGTTTAATTCGCTGATTTTAGATTCTGAGTTTGTAATTATAGCAGAACCTGCTGTCAATAACCCAGGAGTATGATCTAGCATATCGGTGAAGTATTTACCACCAATCACTTGAGGGACTACTGTACCTGCACTTGCTCCGGTGCCTTCAGCACCAATCCAGAGTTTTCCGCCGTTGACAAAGGAATACGCTGGTTCTGAAATGTTTAGAGAGTCATCAGCAGGTTGTGCCGTGACCGTTGAATATTTTAGTTTAATTACGGTTGACATTAAAAACTACCTCCGATGATTTTAGTATTTGGGTTGTCGACCTCTTGTTTTGTTTCAAAAGTATCTGTTATAGCATTATATATCAGTACAGCACCATCACCTAACAAAGTGGTATCAACATCAACAAGGTCGACGATTTTGGTGGGCGGTGCAACAGCAACTGTTTTTGCTTGTACGTTATTTTGTGATCCTAGCTTTCCTTTAAGAGCAGCCATTTTCTACCTCGTAACTGAAGGTGTTATTTCTAACTGCCCTTCGATGACTCGAGTGACAGTGCCGTCTGAATTTACAACTTCGACGTCATAAACGTATCGCCCAGCTTTCATAATAGATGTTGTTTCATTAGGTAAAGTAATTTGTATTTTGCCGTCATTTGGTTTTATTATAGATGTAATAAAATCATAACTAGTTAAAGAAGAATATGTTTTTCTAATCTGTCCTCTAGAACTATAACCATTTAGGTCTGCGGCATCGCCGTTGACGTCTTCAACATCAATAGTAGAAATGTAATCAGAGCCTTGATCGACTGTTATGTTAGCATATATTGCCATTTATAACTCCAGTTCTTTATACATTATTTATAGCTTTTAATTCGTCTACTTCAGCTTTAAGTTCTTTAATAGCTTCGATTAGTAGACCAACTATATTNCCATAAGCAACTGTTTTATGNTCGCCGTTCTCGTAAATAACTTCAGGGATTACTTCTTCAACTTCTTGNGCAATTACNCCNAATTTACGAACCTGATCCGGATCTCCAATTCTATTATAGTATACTCCGCGAAGGTCAGATACTTTCTGTAGAGCGCCGTCGACTGTTACGATATTTTCTTTTACTCTTCGATCAGAAAGGCTGTTAAAATCAAAGGAAGTATACACACCTTCATGAGATACCTTCAAACCGAGTTCCAACACGTGTTGAGAGTCCCACTCCGACGGAGAATTAGGTACAGAAACAAATACATTAAATTCAGAACCAGCGTTAGCGCCCCAACCTCGACCGCAATCAATATCAACCGAAGTTGGTGTGACGTATTGGAAGGGGTATTGTTGATCGAATGGTGTAAAGGGGTGCGGGCTAGTATTCCCAGCCGATATTTGAACACTTCCGCCGACTCCGTTGAGGGAATTCCCAGCGCCTATACTGATGTCACCGCCAAACGCGATTCTATCCTGACTGTAGTCGTTTCCGTTAATAGAAGAAGCAAGTAAAGAACCGCTTAGAGCCTGGATATCAATATTACCGCTATAAAAACTTGTACTGTTCTTATAACCAGTAGAATGTCCGCTGTATATCTGTACGTCGCCACCGTATCCAGAGGAAGGGTTTCCCGCATTATATCCCTTTACAGAACGACCGCCGTAAATCTTTACATCGCCCCCTCTAATTTCTTTATCGCCGTATTGAGAACTAAACCCANTCGAAGCAGACTCGAATTTACCGAAACCAGATCCTATTACATAGGCATCGTCTCCGTATAGGGTTCCGTTATCCATGGAAGAAATCTCAGAAGCGAGCATTTGCCTTCCGCCGAATAAAGCGTCATATCCGCCATCTAATTCGGATAGGGTAATAGAGCCTTCTGCCATATCAAAGTTAGCGAACGTGGCGCCCAAGTTTAAAGAAGAAGAGTCAGATTCTTTTAGTATGTCATATAAATTGGGAATATCAAAGTTGAATAAATCTCCGTTGCCTTCGTTNCTAACCCTATAATATGAAGTTGTGTTAGTCGGAANTCCTGATACTATATCAACCTTCGCAGCTGANTTAGAGGCAACTTCATGAAAGTTAGCATCTACTTCAGCAGCTGTTAATGAAGAACCCTTTCGTGTACCATAAGTATCAGTGGATCTTATTCTGTAATCTAAATTGAAGTCTATAGCCATCTGTTAAACCTTTTCTAATATCTGGGCGAGCATCGATTTAATGCCGTTTAATTCTTCTCTAAGGTTATTTATATCAGTAATAGCAGAGTCGATTTTTTGATCTTTCTCTTTTGCCTTTTTAGCAGCAGCCATCGCTTGCTCATAGGCTGAGCGATTGCGGTTAACAATCGCTCCCGAGGAAGGATCCCGAATTAAATCGGGATTCTCATCTACAACCTTAAAATTATCCATACTATAACGCCAAAGCTATAGCACGAAGGTCTTTAATCAACGGTGGCTCAGAACTGTTAGTACCGTTCATCTTGATCTTAANNGCGAACGAGATAAACTCAGGAATATCGTCTTGAGTAAATTGATACTCTTTAAANGACGAACGATCNGATACCGCAGAAACTGGAACATCAGCTTCACCCGCAGAGTTGAAGTAACTCCAACCTAATTCATCAAAGTCCGTAGAATCATCAGAACGTAGAACCTTATACATCACCTGAATATCAGAAGAAGGGTTACGAACTGCATCTAAGATTACTTTGATAGAAGTAGCAGGATTCTGTAATTGAACACGTTTTGTAATATAGATAGCTTCGCCAGAATCACCTTCAGGAGCAGTTGGTTCTACATATTCAGATTCAGTATAAACATCAGCTGAAGAACGAACTTCATCCAAACGGTTGCCATAAGCAGTAATTGATTTACGCTCAAGGTCGATAACTGGAGATAAGTTTTCTTTACTAGAAGACATTTCAAATACTACAGTACTTGAGTTCTCAGCATTATTACGTTGTAATTCGTTAACAGAAGAAGCAATCATACCAGGACGACGTAAGTCGATACGGTCGATAAGTTCTGAAACAGAAGCGCCATATTGTCCATAAGATACTTGCGAACCAGAAGGCGAAGTTCCGTTTAAAAAGTCAACAGTAGTCTTAACATTGGTATCAGGGAAGTTAATCACTGGAACCATTAACTGGTAAGAATCTACTAATGCGTTATTAGAAGCCATTACTGAGGAACCGCCAAACGAGTCAGTTTCAGTAGCATTTACAGTAACGTCTACAGAGTACCAATCAAGACCAGCTTCTTGAATTTGAAGCGGAGTATTGTTTAGATTCTGAAGAGGGATACCATTTACTTCGTACCATTCGACAACTGAATCTTCAGGGTGAGCAATGATCGTAGTATTACCTACTCCACGCTGACTTACAGTTACAGTATAAACATCATTAGATACTGAAGGAGTACCGCCGATAATCTCATCTCCAACTTCTTCAAGGTTAGCAGACTTGATTACGTAATAATGTAATTGACCGTCATCTGGGAAACCTGCATCAACAGCACCGTCGATAACGATAGTAGATTCAGAAGTTTCCATAAACTCGTTAAGAGTTCCAGCGATACCAGAAGTCAAACCTGTTAACATAGCATAGTTACCAGTACCCGTAGAAGTATCGTACATGTGGTGATCGTCGTGGTTAACCTTAACAATTGAAGAACCAGTTACTGTTTGAATTGGGTCAGAACCAAGACGAGCCATTGGAACTTCGGCATTACCTAATTCAACTAGACCGTTTTTACTAGTATCGAACGAAGCACGATAAACGTTAAATTTAAGGTCTTCATAATCGTACGCAGTCCAAGTAGAGTTATTCTGAGACTTGAATAATACACCAAGGTATGGCTGTTCAGAAACAGAACGCGAACCAGAGATATCATTCTCGCCCATGCGAGAAATCCAAGCAAGGTATTTGTCAGAATCAGTCATTACTACTACAGCAATTTCTACGTTTTCTTTAACATATACTGGAGCATCAAAAGTAAATCGAGTCGGTTGATCTGCAGCTTGTGATGTAGATACATCAGAAGGATACAAAGTCTTAGAACCGAATGGGATTACTTTACGAGTTGGAGTACCATTTTCCATCTCACGAAGCTGTAACGTAACTGGGATAGATTCGTCTTTCTGCGCAAAGAATACTTCAATAGAAGTGATAAATTCACCACCTGGAGTAGAAGGCATAATAGACTGAGCTAATGGATCCCACCAACCAGTTACTTCTTCGCCAAGGTCACGTTGACGAGTAACTTGAACATTCTCAGTTACTTCTCTTGTTTCCACTCGACCATTACGTGTAGCAGTAAACGTTTCTTGTTTTGTTTCTAAGATACCTTTAGCAGAGTAATTCGCTTGAGCAAACGTTTCGATTGACTCATCAGCATTTTCTGCGCTAGAAGATAATCGTAAAGTACGATCGCCTGTTTCAAATACAGGATTACCTGCAACATTCGGATCAGGAATATCAAAGAAGCCCGATAAGAAACCGCCAGCATCAGATACTAGAGCAGAACCAGCTGTAGCTCCAGGAGCAGCAAAACGTTCTAAGCCAGTAGAAGAATCTATTAATCGAGTTCCGCCACGTAGACGAATATCAATATACGCATGACGTTTACCCGCAACAGCAACTGTAGCTTCAGAGTAACTTGATACATCAGAGCGATAGTTAACACCGTCGATCAACCAAGTACCGTCGCCATTATCAATTAGCGTTCCGCCGTCAGCAACGTTCTTAACATTTTTGAAGTTAAAAGAACCAACTACTTCAGCGTGATTTACGTTAGGAATTAATGCGTTAGTTAAGTTCCACTGAAGGTCTTCAGAAGCATCGTAATTCTCGTCAAAGAATATTACTTCAGATATTTGGAATGCAGATAAAGCGTTATCTTCGTTTCTATCTTTAAATTCTACTCGGAAGAAAGAATCGCCAAACTCACTAGGGGTTAAGCCAGATTCGAATTCGAAAGTAGTTACAGATCTGTTAATTGATCTTGAAGTTGAAGCAGCTTTAAATTCCTGAGAACTGATACCTTCTACGGCACCGTCTTGAGNAACGTCAAATGATAGAGCTTGATCGCCACCAGTCAAAGTACTCGTAGCTCCAAGTNTCCAGCCAGAACCATTCCAGTAATATAACTGAGAATATAATCCTAAACCGCTAAACGAAACTTGTAATCTAAACGAAGTAGCTGTTAGTACAAGCAGGTCTACAATAGAACCCTTCAGTTTCTTAATCTCATACCCAGAAGCCAAAGAGAAGTCTACAGAAGAAGCCCGAACTAGTGCGTTCCCAGCATTAACCGTAGGAGCAGAAGAAAATGCAGCTTGGTTAGCTTGATAGAAATCTGTAGCAATTAGTTGCGGAGTACCTAAAGAGTTAGATGTAACTGTGAATAGGGTAGTAGAACCGCCACTCCAAGAAGTCACTTTCTTAGCATTGTAAGAGCGAGACAACTCGATATCAATAGCTTTCCCAGTGTTATTATCATAAGATAACATCACAGCTTTAACTTTATCCCAAGTCGCAGCACCCTGCGCGATAGTACCAGATTCGCCTTCGTTTGTAGTAATAGAACCAGAAGTTGGAGTAACATATGAAGAAACATCAACTTTATCAAAGAAAGGATATACACGAGTAAGTGGCTTAAGACCAGATGCTTCGAAGTATACACGATTTTGACGCATGTATGGGATAAGAGCAGTAGCAACTACACGATCGCCATTAGATGTAACATCAATCTGTTCAACAACTGTAGTTTCAATACCAGATCTAGTTTGTACGCCAACTTCGTCAGCCGTAGTACGTGTTAGAACAGCACGACCTCTAGTTTGACCAAGGTCTACGAAACGAGTTTCTCTACGTTCGGTTTGTTGTTCGTTGATTAAGATACCAGTCCATTCGGTAGTAGGAGCATTCCATACAGTACCAATAGCATTCTTATTCTGAGCAACGATTGTATTGAAGTTACCTTCTACGTTGTTAACAACATCTGGTAAACGTTCAATCTCAAACCATTCGTCTGAAGACGGCTCTAGTTTAAGGATACCAGTCCAACCGAAGTTAAGAACAGGGTTAAGGTTTTCTACACGTGTAGCATAAGGCTGAGAAATAGTTTCAACTTCAGTATACGGTAATGTTACGATATCGCCGTTAGAAACATAATGTTTTCCATAACGTTCCGCTGGAGTTGTAGCAATTTCTTCAAGCTTGACGTTCTTCATCTTATACTTAGGACGAAGTACACGAGCAGTCATATCAATCGCACAACGGTAATCTTGGCTTAATACGTCACCAGTTTTATGACCACCAAAGTTATCAACTAGGAAACCAGACTTAAATCTATCAAGACCGTTCGCGTCTTTAACCTGAAGAACTTCAGCACTTTTCTCGAGTAAAGAAAGAGACGTATAGTATTCTACATTGTTTAGACGTTGTTCTAACTTACCAATATCTTTCATAGTGTATCGGCGGTTAGTAGTCTTTGTGATAGAGATGTCAGCAACATCAATTACATACGGAGGCATCTCGATATCAGCAACACGCATTGCGTTGTCAATGTCAGCAGGACGTTTAGGATTCTCAGAAGGATTACCCTTAACAATTCTTAGTTCGCCAGCAGTAGTAATGAAGAACGCATCTTTACGAGCAGTATAGTAGCTGTATCCATAATTGAAACTAGAGTTATCTTTAGGGATATCGACTTTAGAAGAACCAGCATCGTCAAAGTTACGACTCTTGAAGTCAAAAGAATAATCAGTTACGATAGAAGCACCAGTAACTCGAGTAGATGCAGTCGAAGTTATATTCGCTACACGAGGGCGGAAATCCATAGTAGAACGAAGGTCATAAATACCATTCGGATTACGAATCTCAGGATCGATACGAGTCGCCGAGTAAGTAGGGATATCTGCGTAATCTATACCAGCATATGAATTGACCGAGAAGAAATCGCCAGCGCCATGTTCGAAGTAGTTAAACACTACAACAATGTCGCCCTTCGGTGCTTTCGCTCCTGGCTTTAATACTAGTTTAGAAACGTCATAGTAGTTATCACGTTGACCAGTATCTAGCAAATAACGGTTTAAGATATTGTTATCGCCAGCGGTAACAGAGTTGACAATAGAAGTAGTATTAGTATCTAAACCTTCAATTGTTTCTCCGGATACAAACGATACTCCGTTGACTGAAACATATCGCAATGGGGAGATAGTATCAATAATTCTAGCAGTAGCTCCAGAAGAATTACCACGAATCACTTCGCCCTTACTGAACGAACCGTTAATTTGACCAAGAGTAACCGAAGGAATTGTAGCAGCAGTTCCTACTGTACGAGAGTCATAGATTGCTAGTATTTCAGTTGCGTCTGCTTGACCAAGAGATATTTCTTTATGGTTCGCAGAGGTTCCGTATACTACACCAGACGTTTCGTCTTTTAAGTTTTCGACGTCGACTAATTCGCAAGGACGGAATACTTTAGATTTCTCAGTTTGAGAAGTTTTGGTTATAGTAGCGACGATCTTATAATCAACATTGTTTTCGAATATCGTGCTGTCGGTTAAGGTCAACTGAGTAGTACCAGCGCCTGTAATAGTATCGATCGCTTCAACGTTTACGACCTTACCTGCATTAGTTCCAGATAAAGCAACAATTTGATAATCAATATTATTCGGAACGCCAAACTTCTCGCCAGTCGCACAAGTAATTGTGATCTGTGAGTTAAGGTCAGCAGTATCGACGAATTGACGACGAGCTATAATATCGACATCTTCTACGTTAGAAGTGAAGTCTTTTTCAATACGACGAAGTAAGATATGCTTTTCTTGGTCGTTAATAAATGCACGTTGACGATAGATTACAACTGAAGTTGCGTTATTAGTCGCCGCAGTATCTAATGTTAGTTGGTTGTTAGAGATAGCATCTATGTATCTAATTTCCAAAGAACCATTGGCTCCAGTTGGTAATGATACGGCATCGCCTACAACTAATTCGGTACTGTACAGAGCATTAAGACCAGTAACAGTTGTGCCAGAAACGTTGGCAAATCCAGAAAGAGTATATGAAGATTCTAATACTAATTCAGCGTCAAAGTCTGTAGCAGATAATTGTTTAACGTTATCGAACGCATAAGATTTAACAGAATCAATAGTTCCGTTAGTTACAACACCGTAGTTTCTTTCTGAACATTGAATTGATTCGCCGTCTCGGAAATCACCAACAGTAGAAGTAATATAAACTTTATCGCCAGAAGTAGAATATACGTAACCAGTTGCTCCAGATTGTGAACCTTTTATCTGAGAACCAGTAGGTAATTGCCCTGCAGTCAAAGTTCCAGTAGCAGTAATCTCTGTAAATACTTTGATATCGAATAAGAAGAAACGGAATTGACCGTCAGCGTCGATATAATCTACGCTACCAGAAGGAGAAGCAGATTCTAATTCCATAGCACGCACACGACATACGCCGATAAGTGTACCAGAAGAAGTCGAGTCATATAAACCAACTTCAGAATAGTTATCCAAAGAACCAGAGTTGGTTGAGATATTAGGAGTTCCCGAAACGTTAACCGCACGGACATAGTTACCTAAATCCATAGTAGACGATGTAGAACCAACCGTAATAGTTTCNCGTGGCTTTTCGACGTCAAGGAACGCAGGAGAGTTTAANGCAACTTCATAACCGCGAACATATGCTTTACCAGAAGATACTTGTAAAGTAGCAAGGTCGTCAGAAGGGAGATTACCCGAATCTGTAACTTTACCTTCTTTATAAACACCGTTGTTAGTACCGTCATCCAAAGTTTCTTTCAACTTCAACTGGAATGGGTTAACAACATAATCGCCAGACTCGTCAAATGTACGACGAGCTAGGTTATCTTCAAGGGTAGAATATTCAGAGGTCTTTGCTTTCGCCTTAATACGTCCGTCGATGATACGCTCTAATTCAATAAAGTTAGTATCGTCTAAGTCGTCCAAAGAACGAGTAGCTAAAGTTAGTATAATAGAATAACGGTCTGCACCACGAGCTGAAAAGTTAGGAGCATTTTGAGCTGTATCTAGTAAACTTTGATCTTCATCTGCGTCTACAACAGTTTCAATAATTTCTAAACCTACTCGAGCAGAAGGAGTGTTATCGTATTTGTCAAGGATAATGCGTTGATTTTCTACTAATACGAAGTGTCCGTTTACATAATAAACACCACGACGAATATCAGCAGAAGCAGCCAGCGAAGTAGCATTATCGGCGATAGTAGTAAGTAAAGGATTACCTGCTACGACACCATTGATAGTTTCGTCGACGGCGATTAAGATTTCTCCGTCTAAGAAAGTATTAGTTACCTTATCATCACCAGAAGAAGTGTATGATACATAAATGGTATTACTGTCAGTTGAAGTTGCCTTCCGAACTGTTACAACTTTACCTACAACACCTGAAGTCGCTCCACGTAATTCTACGTCGACCAGTTGATCGATAAAATCGGCAAGTAAAGCACCACCAGTTGCGTCTTGTAGCTTAACCGCATGGAACGAATCCGTATATCCAAACTCACCGCCAGACACTCTAGCACCTTGTTTGAACATATGATCGCCATGACGTTCAATTTGTTTCTGGATAATAGTTTGAAGCTGTGTTAATTCACGAGCTTGAACCGATACTCCAGGCTTAAAGAGGATTTTATAAAACTTTTTATCCTCATCATAATCGTCATAATACGGCTCTGTATTAAAGTTGATCGCCATTCTATGTTTCTCCGAAAGTTATTCTATTATTACTATGTTATTTAGCCGTTAAAATTTAACGTAGGTTCGGATGTTTACAATCTGTTCTGAGTTTCTTCGGAACGGTGTACGGTTGTTAATGAACACCATAGAACCAGAGAACTTATCCACTTCTGGGGTTATAATATCAGAAGTCGATGACGGTAATGAAAACAATACAGTCCCTTCTTCATCAGTATAAGTATCCCCAACTTCAGGAGCAAAGTTTTCTAATGTCTGCACTAGTAATCTAGCACCGATAGTAACACCAGCGTCTTCAAGGTCTTCAGACTGAACGATATATAAACGATTACCAGTTAATTGATTAAAGATTATCTGATCGTTAGTAAAGTCTTCAGCGTCAATACCTTCTACTTCTAGTACGTAACAAGCAGAAACATATTCGGCAACCACAGCCTGTCTTAATTCACCCTCAATAGGGAATTTGTCAGGGTTAAAGATTAATCCGGATTGTCTGTAATCGTTAGATAGTAAGAACTGTTGGTTAATTTCGTCTAGGGTTGAAATCTGGAACGATAATATATCAGCAAACGATTCGTTTACTAAGTCGCGTCCATGACCACCAACTGGGGCAATAATAACATCAGCAATAGCACCTTCACCGTCTCCAGTAATAGTTACAGTTGCTGTAGTATAACCAGTTCCGCGAGAGGTCAAGTTAATACCCGTTACCGAGCCAAACTGATCGATGATAACTGTAGCAGCAGCTCCAGTACCATTACCTTCAATCGTAGCAGTTGCTGTAGTATAACCAGATCCGCCGTCAGAAATATATACGAAACTTAATTCGCCGTCGACCGCAGCCAACTGTACTTCTGCTTGAGGATCGTCAAGGTCACCATAGTCTAACGCTACAGATATCTCTCCTCCAGTTCCCTGAGCTTGATCTGGGTCTGGGGTTAGTACCTGAACAGTAGCAGTAGTGTACAGATTACCTGGATTTATAACTTCAACATAAGATATTTGACCATTCTCGTCGACAATTGGGTTAAACGCAGCACCAGTTCCGTCGCCAGCAATATAGGTTGATATATTACTTTGGACGTAACCAGCACCAGGATTAACCACTATCGGAGATAAGCCTGCAGAAAAGTATCGCTCTTCAACGGTATTAGTGATTGGCAAATATTCTGGAGTAAGGAATTTAGAACGTTGAATAATATCAACAGTATCCATATATTTCCAAATATATCCGTCGTCTAATGGACCGATATAACCAGTCGATGTACCAGTCGGCTTAACCGTTGATGGCGCACCGTAGCCGTTTGATATGCATTTGTAAATGTTAAACTCGTCGGTCAATACAAACATTTGCGCATCGGCAATGTCAGTAGCACCAGACGGAGCTGGATAGTTCAACGAGTAACGATCATCGTACATATCATATACAGTACCCGAAGTCCAATCTTGTCGTTCGATAGCAAAAGAAATATCAGATGCGGTGATGTTTTTCATACCGATGATATTCGATCGTGTATCGAACTCGTAATCGCGCGATGCCAATGGCGTCGGCGCTTCTAAATCTTGACCGTCCCACGGCAAAGGTCTACCGAGGAAGAAGTAAGCACGTGTAGTACGGCTCCGAATCCCTCGATAAACGATCTGCGCGACGTTCGTATGTATGTCGTTCTTAAGTACTGTAGGCATCTTATACCACCAATTAGCTGATTGTTACAGCCCAAGTGATAGTGATAGTATCACCAGCTTCTTTGTTTACCACTGGGAATACTGTACGGCAAAGCATAGTTCCGTTAGATGAGGCATTAAAAATACCTGCTTCTTTAACAGCACCAGTACCTTCACTTGGCTCAAAGGTAGCAACGTATGTTACAGTGTTACCAGAAACAGTCTGAGAAGTTAAAGCTTGACGGTTTANCTGTGTACCCAAAGCTGTATCAGCAAGTACAGGGGTTGTATTGTCAGAACCGATACCCATATGCGTCATACGAGCTGGGCTGTTTGTAGTAGTCTTAAGCATAGAACCTGCGATGAAGTTCAAGCCAGTTTGTACTACTAAGTTTGGAACAACAAACGATTCTACCATTTCACCAGAAGAGTTTTTACGCTCAACAGTAAGGCGACCAGATGCTTTCAAGTTTTCTAATTTATTCATTTAAGTATCTCCGATTAAATGATTTTGGTTTTAAAATGTGTAATTGATATTTTGGTTCGCATAATCTTGCGGATCTTCAAAATAATCTGTTGCATAAATTATATTATGAATCAATGAACCGCCTTCATCCTGAGCGTCAGCTAGGTCAGTTCTGTATTTATTTATACTGTAAATATTATCATCGTCAGCATTAGCAATAGCTGTATCGTCTTCAGCAACGGCTACATCAAATAAAGGTTTACGAACATACTTACCTACATTTTCAGAAGTAACTAAAGTATGATCGGCATTTGCGATTATCTCGTCATTTCCGTCTCTAACGTAGACATTTAACCCGATGGCAACAATTACCGCATCAGAAACGTCTTCTACAGTATCCTCTAAAGGTTTACGAACATACTTACCTACAGTTTCAGAAGTAACACCTGAATCATACTTCACCTTAGACATAGTCCAAGTTTCTTTATTGTGAGTAGAGGTTGCCGTATCTGATAGAGGTTTTCCTAATACCCAAGTTTCTTTATTATGGGTGGAAGTTGCTGTATCCGTGAACGGTTTTTCTAATACCCAAGTTTCTTTATTAGAAATAGCATAGTTACCGTCAGATAATACTTTTGTCATTGCGAATATATCGTCATCGGCAATAGTAGTATCGTCAGAAGTAATAGCTGTATCCAAAAGCGACTTTAACATCACCCAAGTTTCTTTATTATGGGTGGCGAAGTTTTCTTCCGTCGTAGAATCCGATTCTTTAAACATATGATATGTTTCTTTATTAGAAATCGGAGTAGAATACTCGTGATAATCTTCTACAGTAAGGTCTTTCTCAAAATACCAAACATCGTCAGTATTAGATTGGACGTCTGTAAAATCTTGTTTCGGTTTAAGTATATCGGCAAGTAAAGTAGAACGGTCTTCCAATGTTACTGCTGTATCTTTGGTAGAATCCGACTCTTTATATAAATGCCAATCGTCATTATCCGAATGATCTGTAACGTCTAGGAATAATCTATTCTGGAACGCAGCATAACCTTCAATGATAGATGCTTCAAGGTCGAATCTATCCGTAATAGTTTGCTCACCGAATACTTTCATACCAGCAGGGTGTACCGACTTGATAACGATTTCGTTAAATAGTTCGATAGGAACACCAGTCTCAATTACATATGAGAACTGTTGGTAGAAGTTATTATCTTGAACTTTGATAATATCAGATAAGAANCCTTTACGGTCTACATAAGAAGGTTCTGTTACACCAACAACCGTAGATTTAAATCCTAGGTTTGCTACTGTACCGCCTTGATTCCTAGGTTCGATAAACGTATTAAAGAAGTCCGGATAATTGTAACCAAACGTTTGTAATTTGACTCGAGTGATACCGCCATTACCAGTAACCTCTTGGATACGAATCTCTGCGCCTTTCCCAGCGCCTTCTAATAATATAGGGTTATACTCAGAACCAATCAATGGCTCTACGATAACTTCGTCAATCCAAGTTAGGTAATCAGTATCAACGTCAACTGAAATATCAATTTCTTTACGAGCGTCTAAAGAAAGAGTAGGATCAGTATAACCAGAACCGCCATCAATAATAACGATTGACGTCACTTTACCGTTTGTAACAAATACGTCAGCAAGTAAACCAGATCCGTCGTCATCTTGAATAATTAGGTTAGAGGTTATGTCATAACCGTCTTCACCCGATACAACTTCAATCGAAGTAAATGAACCCGATCCGTCTAACTCATAAGAGAGTACAGTAGGAATTCGTTCAGCAGTTACAACTAGATTAGTGGTATCTTCTTTATAACCATAACCGCCATTACTGACATTAACACTAGTAACAACGCCATCTTGAATAATAGGTCGTAATTCTGGGACTTGAGTGACACGGTCAATATAACAATTAAACCTGTTACTATAACCAGAACCGCCGTCGTAAATATTAAAGTCAGCAATCAGACCGTCGGTAGTATATACTCGAGAGACCTGAGCTTCCTCAGTTGGAGTGTTTACGTTATCGATTATAGTTACTGTATTATTTCCGATGTTAGTACTTTCGTCATCAGCAAAGTTATAACCATCGCCACCGTCGTTAATTACGAACCCAGTAATAACACCTGATTCGATTATAGCATCAACGTCTGCGCCAGTACCTGTAGTTGAATTTACAGTTACAGTTACATCATTAGAATATCCAGCACCGCCATTGACAAGTTCTAGATCAACGATTACGCCGTCTTTAGTTACAACGTCAGCTATAAGACCAGAACCAGTACCAGTAACAACTATATCAGAAAGGTTAGTATAACCAGTTCCAGGCTCAACAATATTAAACCCAGTAATAACACCACCAGATATAATAGGATAAACCCTAGCATCTATCTGACTATACGCAACATCGACTATAGTAGAGTTTTCTGAATAGTTAGATCCGATCGATAACATATCAACGTCACGGATACGTCCGTCACGAATATCAACTTTGGCAGTTGAATATGAATTG
>JGI26083J51738_10000866_pt1 | contig 16353 bp, 9 predicted proteins | sample SaaInl85LU_5_DNA_FD_51738 | JGI IMG/M metagenome (IMG submission 51738)
GAAGTCCATGCAAACGAAGAGACCATCAAACATCTTGATGGGTTATTAGATAAAGCAAATGATGGTGAGATTACCACATTTGCGCAAACATTCTACGATGATGTAGAATTAGGTGAAAGTGGTGGTGTTATGTATTCATGGGCATCAGATAAGATGGGTCCTAAATGGACATACATGGAGGATATCACAGGTGATGGTAGTTTCACACTAACATCTGCATGGTATCCACCTACACAATTCTTCATTCACCTTTACAATATGTTGGTGGAGATGGACCCTAATGTATTTATTGAAGTNCAATATGAAGATGAGGGGTATGACCCGATTGGTGCGATTGTTATCAAAAAAGACGTGGATGGAACACCATGTATTTGGGTTGAAGAAGATAATGAGATGGAAGACCCGACAATTGATAAGGACTGGGAAGATGAGGATTATGATGATGTTCAAATGGAATTCATGGAGTCGTTATACGAACGTCAACAAGAGATGTTACGTGAATGTCATGACTTGATTGATACCGATGGTGAACCTATTGAGGGTTATAAAGGGTAATTGTTAAAGAAATAAGGGGGTAATACCCCTTTTTTTATTTAAAATATAGAAACACTCCCTATAATTAAAAGATAATAGATTATAATACATGAAAATTAAATTAGAATATATTTGGTTAGACGGTTACAACCCTGAACCAAATCTACGTAGTAAAGTAAAGGTAATAAGTGCACCCGTACATGAGGTTAATGGAAAGAGAGTTCACGGTGTAGGATTAGAAGATTGCCCCGAGTGGGGTTTTGATGGTTCATCAACGATGCAGGCCGAGGGACACTTTTCGGATTGTATTTTGAAACCAGTAAGGTTGTATCCAAACCCTATGAATAAGGGTATGATGGATTCCTACTTAGTAATGTGTGAGGTGATGAATGCTGATGGTACACCTCACGATACAAACACACGCCAATTAATTGGTGAGGAAGAAGAAGGTTTATGGTTTGGTTTTGAGCAAGAGTATACAATTATGAAGGATGGTAAACCATTAGGTTTCCCAACGAATGGGTACCCTGAACCTCAGGGTAAGTATTATTGTGGGGTTGGTAATGGACAGGTTCACGGTCGTGAATTTGTGGAACAACACATGGAAAATTGTATCATGGCTGGTATTGATATTACTGGTACTAATGCTGAGGTGATGTTAGGTCAATGGGAATACCAAGTTTTCGGTAAAGGTAAGTTAAAGTCGGCTGATGACCTATGGGTGTCTCGATATATATTGATGCAGATGTCTGAGGATTACGGATTTAACATTGAACTTCACCCTAAACCTGTACAGGGTGATTGGAATGGTTCTGGATTGCATTGTAACTTCTCTAATGTTGAGATGAGAGGTGGTAATGGTGGTAAGGAATATTTCAATACACTATTTAAGACATTTGAGTCACGTCATATTGAGCATATTAAATGCTATGGTTCATCTAATAATATGAGACTAACTGGTGACCATGAGACACAATCAATTGAAAAATTCACATGGGGTGTTTCCGACAGAGGGGCATCGATTCGTATTCCTTTAGAAACATCTAAAGGGTGGAATGGGTATGTTGAGGATAGGAGACCGGCATCCAATGCTGACCCTTATCGTATTACTCATATTATTGCTGAGTCAATTGAAATTTCTGAAAATTTGGGTAGAACTTTACATAATATGTATAGTGAGGTAGAGGTTAGTGATGAAGTCAAAGACATGATTATGACTGAACCTATAGAAAGAGAAGCTTAATAATGGAAACAAAATTATCAGATAAGATTATAGAGTTAGTTGAGGAGAGAGTAGGTGTTTATCCCTCTCTCATTCAATCGGGATGGTATCCACAGGATGTTGTTATGTCTTTATTGAGTAAGGGTAATAAGGAAATTTGGGGAAACAGTTTTATCGATGAGAATATAGAGAGATACGAAGGACTTATTGAGTTTAGTCCTAGTTCTTCTTATATTTACTATAAGAGAAATGAAGACGAAACTACGTATTGGTTGGTATGTATGACTAATGAGAAAGGTAGAGATGGTATTCTATTCTTTATTAACGGAATAAAAAAACAAAAGATTAAAATAAAATGGTAATTACTTCTAGAGAATTAAGAGAAAAAATGGAAAGTGGTGAGAAGTTCATCGTTGACATGTATGCTGAATGGTGTGGACCTTGTCGTGTATTGGGACCTATCGTTGAGAGATATGCTCAGAAACTAAAAGATGAGGGTTCTGAAATTAATGTTTATAAATTTGATATTGAGTCTGATAAAGATTTAGCTGTTGAGATGGGGGTACGTTCTATCCCAACAATTAAGGCGATTTCAGATGGTAAAGTAGTATCGACTAAAATGGGTGTGTTACAAGAAGCACAGCTTAATGAATTAAAAAACTCTATTATATAATGAAAACAGTTATATTATACTCAATGAAAGGTTGTCCCTTTTGTGATGAAATGAAGGATATATTAAAAGAATCTAAAATCGATTTTAACGAAAGAGATATAGATGAGTATTCTGAAGAGTATGATAAGTTTGTGGAGGCGACTGATAATGAATTCATTCCGGCATTTATGTTGTTAGATAGTGAGGGTGTGGAGGTAAAGGAAGCTGTATTAATGGCGCCTGATAGAGACTTTGACGACATTTACGAAGCGTTAGAAAAAGTAAAACGATTCTTATAAAAAAAGGGGACTTCGGTCCCCTTTCTTTTTATATCATCATAAAGTCTTTCATGTGGTCTTTGACCTTCCATGGGTAAGTTCCGACATTGTCGTCTAATACATTTTGAAAGTCAAAGTTTAATAAATCCATCTTTTGGATTTCTTCATCAATCCTTCCACCGAAACAAGCGTCTACAACATTGTTGACGAATTCTTCACTGACAGTACCATCTTCTATATTTACGTGTATGTTATCATTACTAAAAGATATCAATCTTATTTTATTGGTGTAATTTGCTGAGAAGATATGATTTGCAATTTTCATAGCAAGAAACCTATACTTTTTAACTTCAAAGGATTGTCCGTAATAGTCATCAGATGTATAGGGTCTTTGAAATGGTTCTAATTCTTCTGCTCTTACAGGTGAGAATGGGTCATTAAAGAAATGTTGAACTATTGAAATGTTATTTATGTGTTTGGATATACCTTCTTCCTTTTCTTCGTCAAATTCACCATATCTAATTAAATCCACAAAATTTATTGGTGTCCAATTATCGTATGATTTACTCATTTTATTATTAATTAATAATGAAACATCGAATACATTTGTTAATGTGGTGAACCCATTAAGTACAAAAAATCTATCCACCCATGTTACCCAAATGGTGGTTTTCACTTTCGAGTCTAACCTTTGATGTTCGTTTATTATTATGTTAGCCATTTGATTACAAATGTCGTAATCAAAAGTTAGTTTTTTTTCTTGCATATTTTCTTAAACTTATTTTATGAAATTATATTAAAATTAAATCACATCTTAAAGAGTTGAGATGTATTTATTGTTAAGAAATTGATTCTGTAATATTTATTACTATAAACATACATATTTTAACATTTAATGGCTAAGAACATAAAAATTGTACCTAACCCTTCAGGGGGTAACCCGTATATTCTTTTCACAAATAGTAGTGGTGATGAAATACGTATGAACGTAGAAAGTGATGGTTCTTTAGTATTTTCAGGAAAAACACAGGGTGACGAGATAGTAAAAATAGACGCGGATACTCTTAACTTTAATGTTAAGGGTGATATTGATTTTGTCGATGACATTGATTTTAAATTAGCGAGTACAATAGACAGTGCTGGTGATTGGATAGGTAATGACACTAATATTAAAGGGAATTTAGGACCTAAAGGTGAAAAAGGTACAAATCAGGTAAAAGGTGATAAAGGTTATAAAGGTGCTAAGGGTGTAAAAGGTATTTTAGGTCCTGTAGGTGAAAATGTAAAAGGTCAAAAAGGTGATAAAGGTGAAGATGGTTTCGGAGGTTCGTGTCCACCACCACCAACAACGTTTACATGGTTCTATGAAGACTGTATTCCAGGTTGGGACCCAACTGCATCAGATAATGTAGTGGAAATTTGGGCTAATGGATTTTCAAACGTCCCTTCATATTCAGGTAGTTATTTTGCCGAAATCAATTCAAGAGTATCACAAAAACACGCATTACAACAAACAGTTACAGTAGTTTCGGGTCAAGAGTATGTACTTTCTTTTGCACATAGAGGTAGGTCATCTTTTGATAATATAATGAATGTCACTATTATTGGTGGTTCAACAAATATTAACTTAGGTAACTATACTGCATCAAATAGCCAATGGACAGTAAATACACACACATTCACACCTACAGATAGTAGTTTAGTATTAACATTTAGTTCAACAACTAGTAGTAATGGTGGTAACTTCTTAGATGGTGTTACGTTAACTAATTCCATTACATCTACAGATGTAATGGTCAATGGTAGTTTTGAACAGTTTCAGTCAGGAAATATCGGAGATACCGGTGAGAAAGGTCTTAAAGGACAGAAAGGTGAAACCGAATTGGGTGAAAAGGGTCAGAAAGGTAATAACCCTAAAGGTAGTCAAGGTAGTCAAGGTAGTTCACCAAAAGGTATTACAGGTAGTAAAGGTGTAAAAGGTTCTCAGGGTAACGTTGGGATTGTTGGGGATAATTTCCAAGGTTCTACAGGTCCTACTAGTGAAGATATACCTGGCGACAAAGGCCAAAAAGGTGAGCAGACTCAAGGTGGTCGAGGACCTGTTGGTGATAACAATCCTGGACCTAAAGGACCTACGGGGGAGAAAGGACAAAAAGGTACTAAAGGTATTAAAGGTCCTATTGCACCTGATGGTGATGCTGGTGAAAAAGGACAAAAAGGTGTTAAGGGTTTAATTGGTGTAAAAGGTGTAAAAGGTGCAGTTGGACCCAAAGGGTTTAAAGGTGCCAAAGGTATAAAAGGAATTAAAGGGACTCAGGGTAACTCCCCTCAAGGTAATAAAGGGGTTATAGGTAATTCACCACAAGGTCCTCAGGGTTCAACAGGAGATTCACCACAAGGTCCTCAGGGAGTACAAGGTGGTCAAGGAACTCAAGGTGGTGTTGGTGATTCAACACAGGGAGTACAAGGTGGTCAAGGTGATGCGAATCCAGGTCCAAAAGGACAATTAGGTGATTCTAATGTTGGACAAAAAGGTATTAAAGGTGACACCAATCAAGGTCCACAAGGACCCGTTGGTTTAATTGGTCCAGGTGGTGATAAAGGACCGACGGCACCTGTTGGTGAGCCAGGTCAGAAAGGTCAGAAAGGTAACGATGGACCAAAAGGTAATAAAGGTGTAAAAGGTTCAGTAGGGTCAAAAGGTAATAAAGGTCAAAAAGGTAATACGGGACCTAAAGGTATTATTGGAGAAAAGGGTACAAAAGGTAATAAAGGACCACAAGGTAACTCACCACAAGGTGCCAAAGGACCACAAGGTAACTCACCACAAGGACCACAAGGTTCAACAGGTTCTTCACCACAAGGTTCACAAGGGAATACGGGTGTTGGTGGTTCAACAGGACCAACAGGTTCAAGTAATCCTGGACCGAAAGGTCAAAAAGGTCAAGCCAATCCTGGACCGAAAGGTCAAAAAGGTCAAGCTAATCCTGGCCCACAAGGACCCGGTGGTTCAACAGGTCCTACGGGAGAAAAAGGACAAAAGGGTGGACAAGGTGCCAAAGGTTTAAAAGGGCCAACAGCACCTGCTGGTTCAAAAGGTAATAAAGGTAACAAAGGTTCCCAAGGTGCTAAAGGGGTTAAAGGATTTAAAGGTGGTCAAGGCTCCAAAGGGGTTCAAGGTAATTCTCAAAAAGGTGGAACTGGTTCAACAGGTGCGTCACCGCAAGGACCAGGTGGTTCAACAGGTGCGTCTCCACAAGGACCACAAGGTTCACAGGGTAGTCAAGGAAACCAAGGTGGGACAGGTGATAGTAATCAAGGACCACAAGGACCAACAGGGGCATCAACACAAGGACCAGGGGGTTCAACAGGTGATAGTAACCAAGGACCACAAGGACCTGGAGGAGATAAAGGGCCAAAAGGTATTAAGGGTCCAATCGCACCTGATGGACAAAAAGGACAAAAAGGTACTACAGGACCTGATGGGCCAAAAGGTAATAGAGGTGCTACGGGTGCTGACGGGCCAAAAGGTAATAAAGGTAATAAAGGTAATAAAGGTAATAAAGGAGCTACAGGTAGCTCACCACAAGGTGCTAAAGGTCCACAGGGCTCATCACCAAAAGGTAATAGAGGAGCGACTGGTTCTTCACCACAAGGACCAAGAGGTAATACAGGTGGTGGAGGTTCAACAGGACCAACAGGTAGTAATAATCCTGGTCCAAAAGGACCAAAAGGTTTCGGTAATCCAGGACCAAAAGGACCAAAAGGATATGCCAATCCTGGACCACAAGGTGACCCAGGGGAAACAGGACCAACAGGTGATAAAGGATACACTGCACCTACAGGTCCAAAAGGTAATAAAGGATATATTGCACCTGCAGGACCAAAAGGACCAAAAGGATTCCAAGGTGCTGACGGACCAAAAGGGTTAAAAGGTTTTAAAGGGACTGCGGGTAATAAAGGACCACAAGGTAACTCACCTCAAGGACCGGGAGGTTCTACGGGTACGTCACCAACTGGCCCGCAAGGTTCAACAGGTGATTCACCAGTTGGTCCACAGGGTGATAGAGCTGGTACGGGTTCAACAGGGCCAACAGGTGATAACAATCCAGGACCAGGTGGTTCAACAGGGCCAACGGGAACTAAGGGTGTTAAAGGTTATAAAGGTGGTGTCGACATTGGTGATGGTGGTTCAACTGGTCCGACATCTACCGACAAAGGGCCAAAAGGTTATAAAGGTCCAACCGCACCTGATGGAGATAAAGGACCAAAAGGTAACAAAGGTGCAACAGGTAACAGAGGACCACAAGGTGGTGTTGGTGACCAAGGTTCGAAAGGACCAAAAGGTTTTGTTGGTGAAAAAGGTTTCAGAGGAGCCAAAGGACCACAGGGTGCTTCACCTAAAGGTGCTAGAGGTGCTCAAGGTGCTTCACCACAAGGACCTACGGGAGATAAAGGACCAAAGGTACAAGGACCAAGAGGAGCACAAGGAGTTAGAGGACCACAAGGTTCTTTAGGTCCCGTAAGTGCACCTAATCCAGGACCAGGTGGTTCAACAGGACCGGTAGGTGATAAAGGTGTTAAAGGATATAAAGGAGGTATAGATACTGGTGATGGTGGTTCAACAGGACCAACATCTAATGATAAAGGGCCAAAAGGTAACAAGGGACCAACCGCACCTGATGGAGATAAAGGACCAAAAGGTAACAAAGGTGCGACAGGTAATAGAGGTAACACTGGAGGTATTGGAGATAAAGGTGCTAAAGGAGTAAAAGGTTATGTTGGTAACAAAGGTTTCAGAGGTGACACGGGTGCTGATGGACCTGATGGTCCTCCGGGAGGACAAGGAGCCAGAGGAGGTATAGGTTCAACAGGGCCGACATCTAACGACAAAGGACCAAAAGGATATGCGAATCCAGGACCAAAAGGTAATAAAGGGATAAAAGGTCCTCAAGGATATAAAGGTGTTATAGGAAATCAAGGACCACAAGGTTCAACAGGTTCATCACCAAAAGGACCAATAGGGGAAAAGGGACAAAAAGGTAATATTGGTATTACTTACAAAGGAAATAGAGGTAACCAAGGTGGTGTAGGACCTAAAGGATATAGAGGGCCGGTTGGTGACATTGGGCCTCCGGGGCCTGGAGGGTGTAATGCAATTCAAACTTATTTCGGTTGTGAAGCTCCTGACCAACTGTGTTTTGAACCTAACTTATTTACTTTCTATTCTGACACATGTATTAAGTGGGCAACTGCTTGTTTATTCAAAACTGACGCAGGATGTGAGAATTGTGACAACTCTCCTTGTGGTGGTATTATATATGTTAATAACCCTGGTACTCCTGAAGTTTACCTTGTTGATTTGGGTGTATGTCAGGTGGTTGGACAGGAGCCAGACTGTCCTGGTGGACCGACACCAGCTCCAAGGTCGGATAGAAGGTTGAAAAAAGAAATTAATACTCTTGTTGGTTCTTTAGATAAGTTATTAAAAATTGAACTAAAGGAGTATGATTGGAACATGACTTTACCAATGTATGAGTACCTTAAAGAACGTGATAAATTACACTCAATAGGTATTATTGCACAAGAGATTGATAAGATTATACCTGAGGTGGTCTTTAGAAATAAAGAAGGTTATTTAGGTATACACTATTCTTTATTAAATGCTTACTTAGTTGAGGCGGTTAAAGAACAACAGATGTTGATTGATGATATTGATAAAGATATTACTTATTTAAAAAATAAAATATAATGGCTAAAACTATAATTGTTTACCCATCGGGTACTACAGCAAATACAAACCCACATGTTTTATTCTCGGGAAGTACGGGGGTAACTTATATGATTGAGATGACTACAACAGGTGAGTTATTATTTTCACAAGAAACATAATTAAAATTTAAATTTAAATTACTTAAACTATTTATATATAACGATGAAACAAAATCTTTTTCACATAGCAGATGCATCTACAAGGATGAAAATTTACGTTCCAACAAAGATGAACAAAGGTTTACGTGTTGGTGGTATCGACGTAGTAAATGAGGATGGTATTTGGACTGCTACTACAACTAATATTAAGGGGTTAAAAGGTCCTATTGGTGAGAAAGGTAACCAACCAAATAAGGGTAGTAAGGGTAATATAGGAATAGACGGTGTTGTTGGTGAAAAGGGTTTAAAAGGTGCTAAAGGTGATGGTGTAACACCTGGTGCTAAAGGTGATACTGGTGAGAAAGGTGTTAAAGGAGATAAAGGTAGTACGGGTAGTAAGGGTAATAAAGGTCTTTTATTCAAAGGTCAAAAAGGTCAGACAGGTCAAAATAATCCAGGAGAAACAGGTTCAACAGGTGACACCTTCCAAGGTGATAATGGTTCACAAGGTGATAATGGATTAGTTGGTGAAGTAGGTGAAAAGGGTCAAAAGGGTAATAAGGGTATCAAAGGTATTAAAGGTCCTACGGCGCCGAAAGGTGAAAAAGGTCAAAAAGGTATTACAGGTGCATCAGGTAATAAAGGTGATAAAGGAAATATAGCACCTGACGGACCAAAAGGTTTTAAAGGTGTAAAAGGCGGTCAGGGTTCTGACGGTTTTAAAGGTAGCCAAGGTAATTCACCAAAAGGGTTAAAAGGTCCTCAAGGTAACTCACCACAGGGTCCACAAGGTTCGACAGGTTCATCCCCAAGAGGAGGAACAGGTGGTGTTGGTCCACAGGGAGTAGGTGGTTCTACAGGTGATAGTAATCAAGGACCACAAGGNCCACAGGGTGACCCTACACCAGGACAAAAAGGTCCTAAGGGTGAAACGAATCAAGGAGGTCAAGGACCAACTGGTTCTACAGGTCCAGGTGGTGATAAAGGACCAATCGCACCCATAGGTGAGTCAGGACAAAAAGGACAGAAAGGTAATGATGGACCACAAGGTAATAAAGGACAAAAAGGTGTTAAGGGTTTAATTGGTAATAAAGGGTTTAAGGGTTCTAATGGGCCGAAAGGTAACATTGGTGAAAAAGGTTTTAAAGGACAGAAAGGTGTTCAGGGTAATTCACCAAAAGGACAGAAAGGTTCTCAAGGTGTGTCACCACAAGGACCACAGGGGATTACAGGTTCTTCACCACAAGGTGCACAAGGACCACAAGGTAACTCACCTCAGGGTTCACAGGGTAATCAAGGTTCTCAAGGTAATCAAGGTGGAGTTGGGTCCTCAACTCAAGGACCACAAGGTTCAACAGGTAGTTCAACACAAGGACCACAAGGTTCAACAGGTGATAGTAATCAGGGAGAGCAAGGTCCTACGGGAGAAAAAGGACAAAAGGGAGTTAAAGGTCCGACTGCTCCTGATGGTCAAAAAGGTCAAAAAGGTACTACAGGTGCTGATGGTGCTAAAGGTACAAAAGGTACTACAGGTTCTGATGGTCCAAAAGGTAATAAAGGTATAAAAGGTATAAAAGGTACTAAAGGAGCTACAGGTAGCTCACCACAAGGTGCTAAAGGCCCACAAGGTAACTCACCGCAAGGACCACAAGGTTCTCAGGGTTCATCACCACAAGGTAATAGAGGTGGTGCAGGAGGTGGAGGTTCAACAGGACCTACAGGTGTTAGTAGTCCTGGTGATAAGGGACAAAAAGGTCAAGCCAATCCAGGACCGAAAGGTCAAAAAGGTCAAGCCAATCCGGGACCACAAGGACCCGGTGGTTCAACAGGTCCTACGGGAGAAAAAGGACAAAAGGGTGGACAAGGTGCCAAAGGTATTAAAGGACCAACAGCACCTGCAGGACCAAAAGGTCTAAAAGGTTTTAAAGGTTCACAAGGACCTAAAGGTGTTAAAGGATATAAAGGTGGACAAGGAGCCAAAGGGGTTCAAGGTAATTCACCAAAAGGGGCAACAGGTTCAACAGGAGCGTCACCGCAAGGACCAGGTGGCTCAACAGGAGCATCACCACAAGGACCACAGGGTGGTCAAGGTAGTCAAGGTAACCAAGGTGGAACAGGAGATAGTAATCAAGGACTACAAGGACCAACAGGTGCGTCAACACAAGGACCGGGAGGTTCAACAGGAGATAGTAATCAAGGGCCACAAGGACCTGCAGGTGATAAAGGTAATAAAGGTACCAAAGGATATACTGCACCTGACGGACCAAAAGGTAATAGAGGTGCTACGGGTGCTGACGGACCAAAAGGTAANAGAGGTGCTACGGGTGGAGCGGGAGCCAAAGGACAAAAAGGACAAAAAGGACTTAAAGGTATTAAAGGAGCAACAGGTAGCTCACCACAAGGAGCCAAAGGTATAACGGGTACATCGCCGAAAGGTAATAGAGGTGGTACTGGTTCTTCACCACAAGGACCAAGAGGTAATACAGGTGGTGGAGGTTCAACAGGTGATGTTGGTAGTAACAATACTGGACCTAAAGGACCAAAAGGTTATGCGAATCCAGGACCTAAAGGTGTTAAAGGTTATGCAAATCCGGGACCTAAAGGACCGACATCTAACGACAAAGGACCAAAAGGTTATAAAGGTTTTACCGCACCTGATGGTCCAAAAGGTCCAAAAGGTAATAAAGGTGTTACGGGTAACAGAGGTGGAACTGGTGGTATTGGAGATAAAGGTGCTAAGGGACCAAAAGGTTTTGTTGGAATTAAAGGTTTCAGAGGGGCCAAAGGACCACAGGGTGCATCACCGAAAGGTAATAGAGGTGCTCAAGGTGCTTCACCACAAGGACCAGGTGGGGACAAAGGACCAATTATTCAAGGACCGAGAGGGGCACAAGGTGCGAGAGCGGGTGGTGGTTCAACAGGACCAACAGGTTATGCGAATCCAGGACCAGGTGGTTCAACAGGACCGGTAGGTGCTAAAGGTGTTAAAGGATATAAAGGTGGTATCGACATTGGTGATGGTGGTTCAACAGGACCAACATCTAATGATAAAGGGCCAAAAGGTTATGTTGGTAATAACGCAGCTGATGGAGATAAAGGACCAAAAGGTAATAAAGGTGCGACAGGTAACAGAGGTGGAACTGGTGGTGTCGGAGATAAGGGAACTAAAGGGCCAAAAGGTTATGTTGGTGAAAAAGGTTTCAGAGGGGCTAAAGGACCACAGGGTGTTTCACCTAAAGGTAATAGAGGTAGTCAAGGTGCTTCACCACAAGGACCAGGTGGGGACAAAGGACCAAAGATACAAGGATATAGAGGTGCTACGGGAGTTAGAGGACCAATAGGTTCAACAGGTGCATCACCACAAGGACCACAAGGTTCAACAGGACCAACATCTAATGATAAAGGGCCAAAAGGTTATGTTGGTGAAAAAGGTTTCAGAGGGGCCACGGGCCATGATGGTCCTGCTGGTGGCGGTGGTGCTAAAGGTGCACGAGGTGCTCAAGGTCCTCAAGGTGATGCGGTCACTACTAAAGGACCAAAAGGTTATGCCAATCCAGGACCGAAAGGTCAAAAAGGTCCACAAGGACCTAGAGGTTATGATAATGTAGGGCCACAAGGTTCAACGGGGCCACAAGGTAACAGAGGAAATACAGGTGATAAAGGTCCAACAGGAGCACAAGGTCCAGCATCGGATATTAGATATAAAGATAATTTAAAAGGGTTAAAAGGTAATTTAGAAAAACTTTTAATGTTAAAAGGTCTTTATTTTGAATGGAATGATGACAATTTTACTAAAACTCATAGACCCACATTAAAAGGTGAGTCATTAGGTTTTATTGCTCAGGAAGTTGAAGAAGTACTACCCGAGGTTATATTTAAAGATAAAGATGGTGTTCATGTTTTAAAATATGATTTGATAACCAACTTAGGTATTGGTACAGTTCAAGAACATATGGTAATTATTGAGAAATTACAAAATAGATTAAATACACTTAAAACAATAGTTGAATAATGGGTAAAAATATAAAAATAACACCGGGGAGTGGTATATTTGAGTTTTCAGGTAGTAGTAATTCAACGATTACTCTATCATATGATGAAACTAATCAAACACTTATATTTGGTGGTGTTGAAGACGCAATTATTCTAAATAATAATCCATTATATGAAACATCATCCCGATTTAATGTTACATCAGGTAAAGTAAAGGTTAATAATCAAGATAGGATTAATAATTTAGGTGTATGGCAAGGACCGGCAGCCACATCGGCGAAAGGACAAAAAGGTGGTGTTGGTGATGTTGGTAGTAACGCTCCAACTGCAGAACAAGGAGAAAAAGGGCCTCAGGGACCAACAGGGTACCAAGGTGTAAAAGGTCAATCTATCAATGCTGAAAAGGGACAGAAAGGTATTAAAGGTACCGAAGGTGCTAAGGGTATTACAGGAACACAAGGTGATGTAGGTGAAAAAGGTACTAAGGGTACTAAAGGTTCTGATGGTCAAAAAGGTGAGTTAGGTCAAAAAGGTCAAAAAGGTTTTAAAGGAACAAAAGGGATAAAAGGTAGCCAAGGTCCTGAGGGTCAAAAAGGTACTAAGGGTACTAAAGGTACTCAGGGTAATTCACCACAAGGTGCCAAAGGACCACAAGGTAATTCACCAAAAGGTNGTGATGGTCAAGTTGGTGAATCACCAAAAGGTGTAAAAGGATTCCAAGGTAACTCACCTCAAGGGGGTCAAGGTACTGAAGGTTCTACAGGGCCAACAGGTCAACAAGGACCCGTAGGTGATTCTACTCAAGGTTCACAAGGTTCTGATGGTGATAATTTCCAAGGACAAAAAGGTGTCAAAGGAGAACAGAATATAGGTTTAGATGGTGAGAAAGGACCAATAGGTGAGTCAGGACAAAAAGGACAAAAAGGTAACGAAGGTCAAAAAGGTATTAAGGGACCTGTGGGTAACCAAGGTGCAAAGGGTACTAAAGGATTCAAAGGTGGTTTAGGAAACAAAGGCCTTAAAGGTATTAAGGGTATTAAAGGTATTAAAGGTAGCCAAGGTAATTCACCAAAAGGGCAAAAAGGTTCTCAAGGTAATTCACCACAAGGACCACAAGGTTCTCAAGGTAACTCACCACAAGGACCACAAGGTTCAACAGGTGCATCACCACAGGGTCCACAAGGTAATAGAGGGACTCAGGGCTCACAAGGTAACGTAGGGTCATCAACTCAAGGACCACAAGGTGGTCAGGGTGACGTTAATGTGGGACCAAAAGGTCCTACAGGTGATTCAAATCAAGGACCACAAGGTGATATTGGTGATACTAATCAAGGTGCACAAGGACCTGTTGGTTTACAAGGACCTGGTGGTGATAAAGGACCAACAGCACCTGCGGGTCAAAAAGGAATTAAGGGTCCAACAGCACCTGCAGGACCAAAAGGTCAAAAAGGTTTTAAAGGTTCACAAGGTGCGAAGGGTAATAAAGGACAGAAAGGTGGAACTGGTTCCAAAGGAGTTCAAGGTAACTCACCAAAAGGGGCAACAGGTTCAACAGGAGCATCACCACAAGGTCCAGGAGGTTCAACAGGAGCATCACCACAGGGTCCACAAGGTTCACAGGGTAGTCAAGGTAACCAAGGTGGGACAGGAGATAGTAATCAAGGTAGTCAAGGTCCTGTAGGTGATTCAACACAAGGACCGGGAGGTTCAACAGGGGATAGTAATCAAGGGCCACAAGGACCTACTGGACAAAAAGGTCAGAAAGGTATAAAAGGTCCAACTGCACCTAAAGGTCAGAAAGGTCAAAAAGGAACTACTGGTGCTGACGGAGCTAAAGGTACAAAAGGTGCTACGGGTGTTGACGGACCAAAAGGTAATAAAGGTAATAAAGGTATAAAAGGTACTAAAGGAACTACAGGTAGCTCACCACAAGGTGCTAAAGGTCCACAAGGTTCATCACCACAAGGTAATAGAGGAACTACAGGTAGTTCACCACAAGGTAACAGAGGTAATACAGGAGGTGGAGGTTCAACAGGTGATACTGGTGATAATAATCAAGGACCTAAAGGACAAAAAGGACAATCTAATACAGGACCAAAAGGGCCAAAAGGATTTGCTAATCCTGGCCCACAAGGACCCGGTGGTTCAACAGGTCCTACAGGTGATAAAGGTCAAAAGGGTGGACAAGGTGCTAAAGGTATAAAAGGGCCAACCGCACCTGCAGGAACAAAAGGACCAAAGGGTTACAAAGGTTCACAAGGACCTAAAGGTGTAAAAGGTTACCAAGGTAACCAAGGACCCAAGGGACCACAGGGTTCTTCACCACAAGGACCAGGTGGTTCAACAGGAGCATCACCAACAGGACCAATAGGTTCAACAGGGTCATCACCACAAGGTGCACAAGGTAACACTGGTGGTCAAGGTGGTCAAGGACCTCAAGGTGCAAGTAGCCAAGGTCTACAAGGACCTGTAGGTGATTCAACACAAGGACCGGGAGGTTCTACGGGCTCAGCAAATCCTGGACCACAAGGACCGGCAGGTGATAAAGGACAGAAAGGCGCTAAAGGATATACTGCACCTGATGGACCAAAAGGTAATCGAGGGACAGGTGGAGCTACAGGTCCACAAGGTAATAGAGGTGCAACCGGACCTGATGGACCAAAAGGTCTTGTAGGGTCAAAAGGTTTCAGAGGAGCCAAAGGACCACAGGGTGCNTCACCNAAAGGTAATAGAGGTAGTCAAGGTTCTAATCAAAATGGTTCTACGGGNGATAAAGGACCAAAGGTACAAGGACCGAGAGGACCGCAAGGTGCTAGAGGAGGACAAGGTTCAACAGGACCAACAGGNGCTAACAATCCAGGACCAGGTGGTTCAACAGGACCGGTAGGTGCTAAAGGGGTTAAAGGTTTTAAAGGTAATATTGATATAGGTGGTGGAGGTTCAACAGGGCCAACATCTAATGATAAAGGGCCAAAAGGTTATAAAGGTCCAACCGCACCTGATGGTACAAAAGGACCAAAAGGTAACAAAGGTGCAACAGGTAACAGAGGTAACACTGGTGGTGTCGGAGATAAGGGAACTAAAGGGCCAAAAGGTTATGTTGGTGAAAAAGGTTTCAGAGGTAATCTCGGTGGTACAGGTAATTCACCGAAAGGTGGTAGAGGTGCTCAAGGAGCGTCACCACAAGGACCAGGTGGTGATAAAGGGCCAAAGGTACAAGGACCGAGAGGTGCTCAGGGAGTTAGAGGTCCAGGTGGTTCAACAGGACCGCAAGGTGCTAACAATCCAGGACCAGGTGGTTCAACAGGACCAGTAGGTGTTAAGGGAGTTAAAGGGTATAAAGGACCGATTGACATTGGTGACCAAGGTTCAACAGGGCCGACATCTAACGACAAAGGACCAAAAGGATATGCGAATCCAGGACCAAAAGGTACAAAAGGTGTTGGTGGACCAAAAGGTTTTAGAGGTGCTCAGGGAGTCAGAGGACCAAATGGTTCAGCAGGAGCATCACCACAAGGTCCAGGAGGTTCAACAGGGNCAACAGGAGATAAAGGAATAAAAGGACCAACGGGTCTTAAAGGTAATAGAGGTGCAACAGGTAATGACGGACCTAAGGGTCCACAAGGGAACTACGGACCACAGGGTCCAGCNGCAGAACCAGGGGCTAAAGGACCAAAAGGATATATGGGACCACAAGGTAATAAAGGGCCAAAAGGATATATTGGTGCACCAGGACCACCATCTGATAGAAGGTTAAAGAAAAACTATAGAGTGATGTCAGATGCTTTAGACCGTATTCTCAA
>JGI26083J51738_10000869_pt1 | contig 16315 bp, 16 predicted proteins | sample SaaInl85LU_5_DNA_FD_51738 | JGI IMG/M metagenome (IMG submission 51738)
ATAGATTCTAACAAAAATTTTGTGCAACAAGCTTTAGATGATGATTTAGAAGCATTTAAAGTAGATGTCTATGATGATGAATTAACTGATAATATAGAGTTAAATGATGTTGGATATTTAATTGCTTTAACAGGAAGTGACATGGTAAATAAACATGCAATAAATAAGTTTTCTCCAGTATTTGGTGAGCACGGTTCTTATAAATTAGCATCTTCTCAAGAAATTATTGAAGCAACAGTTACTGAGAGAAAAAACTTTTTTACACCAAATGACGATTATATAAATTTGAGTGAAGCTTACAGAGAAAATCCGAATATAACAGAAGTAAAAATAGCCAATAAAGAGGAATATGATAAGGTTTTAGAAATGCTATCTGAAGAAGAAAAAGCAGTGGCGCTATTCATAGAAAAAGGTACAGGAATTTATTTAATTCCTGAGTTTGAAGAAACAGAAGCTATCAAAGAAAACTTAGTTTTATCTTATTTAGGTAAAAAAATGAATTTTCAAAAAAATAAAAAAAGTAAAATTTAAAAAGCAGTTTATTAAGTGTACTAAATGCACTCATAAATGTAAAAATGTTACAGATCTAACATAAAAGTTTTACGTAACTTTTCTAACATAGGATTTTTTTCTAAAAGTTTGTTGTATTTTTCTTGTGGAGTATAAGCAAACTTTTTTTCTACAGTTTCATTAAGCTCTAAGGCAATATCAATTCCGTAATTATTTAATTTTTCTCTTAAAAAATTTAATAATTTAGGTCTTCCTTTTTTAAATTGATCTTGCATTAATTTGTTGGGTACAGTGTACANAATTTTAAATTTACCATCTAATTTTGGTGCATCTGCAGCAATAATAGAAGCCATGCTTCTTTCACCTTTTTTGTTTAAAACATTAATGTATTCTTGCCAAAAAATTTGTAATTCTTTTTCTGTAAAAACATCTTTTGGGTGGTTGTCAAAATTTTCTTCAATAACTTTATTCTTACTTTCTTTCTTTTGATGTATGCTTTTTAAAGATAAAGAAGATGTGCGTTTTCTTGCAAAATTTAAAACAGGTTTTACAGGTTCTGTAGAAGCTGATATATGGTCAGTTTTTACTTGCTCTTTAACCTGTGTTAGCTCTTTTTTTACAATTGTTTCTGTTTTTAAAACAGATTTATTTACTTGTTTTTTTATAGGGGAAAGAGCTTGAAAAAATGTAGCAGGTATTATGTAGTTAGCTGACTTTTTTTTTTCTCCATCAAAAGTGATAGAGGAAATCTGCATTAAAGTTAATTCTACCAACAATCGCTGATTTTTACTTGCTTTGTAATTTAAATCGCAATCATTTGCTTTATTAATGGCTTGCATTAAAAAGGGAATACCAGCTTTTTCTGCTTGCTTTAAATATTTCTTTTTAGCAGCGTCACCAACTTCCAATAAAGCAATGGTAGCTTTGTCTTTAGCAACTAATAAATCTCTAAAATGACTAGCCAATCCATTAATAAAATGATGTCCTTCAAAGCCTTTTGCTAAAACTATGTTAAACGTATTTAGAACATCAGGTATTTTATTCTCTAATAATAAATCTGTCATTTTAAAATACGTATCGTAATCTAAAACATTCAAATTTTGGGTTACAGCCTCTCTAGTTAAATTTTTACCAGAAAAACTAACTACTCTGTCAAAAATAGACAAAGCATCTCTCATAGCGCCATCAGCCTTTTGGGCTATAATGTGTAAAGCATCATCTTCAGCTGTAATTTCCTCTTTCTCGCAAATGGTTTTTAAGTAATTTTTGGCGTCTAAAACACCAATTCTCTTAAAATCAAAAATTTGACAACGAGATAAAATTGTAGGAATTATTTTGTGCTTTTCTGTAGTTGCTAATATAAAAATAGCGTGTGCAGGTGGCTCTTCTAAGGTTTTTAAAAATGCGTTAAATGCAGACTGAGAAAGCATATGAACCTCATCAATAATATATACTTTGTATTTACCAGTTTGTGGTGGTATACGTACCTGGTCTGTTAAACTTCTAATATCATCAACAGAGTTGTTAGAAGCTGCATCCAACTCAAAAATATTAAAAGCAAAATCTTCATCTTTAGATAATGCTGCCTCTTGTTGATTGATTTTTTTTGCCAATATTCTAGCACAAGAAGTTTTACCCACACCTCTAGGTCCTGTAAACAATAAAGCTTGTGCTAAATGATTGTTTTTTATAGCATTGTCTAACGTATTTGTAATGGCTTTTGGCCAACAACATCCTCAAAATTTTTAGGACGATATTTACGTGCAGATACTATAAAGTGTTCCATGTATATTTTTAAGTGTTTAAATTCGAGTAAATTAAAGTTGTTTTCTTTAATTTTTAAGTAAAAAGAAAAATTATTTTCTCATTTACCCAACAAAAATAACCATATGAACCCTTTTAAGCAAAAAGGTTTCTTAACAAAATGCTAAAGTTGTAAACAACTGTAAAATATGCCGTAAATTTGCAATTTAAATTGTAGATTAAAACATTATTTATTTAGAGATAAACGTTTCTAAAATTTTGCGCCAAGCGCGATGCAATATTTTTAGCGCAATTTTTACTAATAATCATAAAAAAATATAAATGAAATATATAAAATTTAGTGTAATAACTAGTTTGTTAGTTTTAGTTGTTGCATGTTTTGGTTCTGNTAATAAAAAAGAAAAAACACCTTTACAAGCCATGTATTTACCACAAGACGAATATAAAACNGCTTATTTTGCAAGNGGATGTTTTTGGTGTGTAGAAGCTATTTTTGAAAGTGTAGAAGGAGTAGAAGAGGCTATTTCTGGTTATGCAGGTGGTAATACCTTAAACCCAACATATGAAAAAATTGGAACAGGAAAAACAGGACATGCAGAAAGTGTTGCGGTGTATTATAACCCCAAAAAAGTAAGTTTTAATACTTTGGTTACTGTGTTTTTTGGTTCTCATAACCCGACAACTGTCAATGGGCAACATCCAGATTATGGAACGCAGTATAGATCTATAGCGTTTTATCAAAATGCCAACGAAAAAAAGACCATCGAAACGCAAATTGCAAAACTTAATAAAGAAGTTTATAATGGTAAAATTGTTACAGAGGTTAAGAAACTAGATAAGTTTTACAAGGCAGAAGCATATCATCAAGATTTTGAAAAAAGAAACCCAAATCAAAGTTATGTTAGGGCAGTTTCTATACCAAGGTTGAATAAATTTAAAAAGAAGTTTCCACAATTATTAAAAAAAGAAGCACATTAAGTGCTTCTTTTTTTTTGCTGTTTATTTGGCTTTTTCTACCAATTCTATTTTATTTACAGATGTTTTTGTTGTAAAAACACCATAATTTATGGTAACATTTTTTTTGTCTATTTTGTCTATTGTACCAACAGAATTTGAATCTATAATTCTAACGCTGTCATTTAACTTAAAAACGTAAGCTGCTTTTTGTTCTGCTTTTTTTACAGCTTCTTTTTTCTTTTCTTTTCTAACCTCTACAACTTTTTCTAAAACCTCTTTTTCTACTTTTTTAATTACTTGCTGCATTTGTTTTTCAACAATTTTTGCTTTTTGCTTTTGCGATTTTGTTTTTGGTTTTACAGGGGTCTTCTTAGCATGCTTTACTTTTTCGTCTGCAACCCATTTATTAAAATTAGTGTTTAGCTCTTTTTTATTATTGGTTTGAAAGTACTTGTTTAATAGCTCATTTATCTTTCTACCTAAAGAAAGCATTTTTTGATTATTGTCATACAATTCTTGAAAACCTGCTAGTTTTGCCTGTATTTTAGCCTCTTTTTCTTGTAAACTGTCTAAATGTTCTTTTCCTTTAGTTTTTTGTTTTTCTAAATTATCCGAGTTTTTTTGTAGTCGACTTCTTTCTTTTTGCAGTTTAGAAATTGTTTTGTCTAAACGAACTTTTTCGGTTTCTACACGCTTTTTTGCTTTGTTTATTAAGCTAAAAGGAATTCCGTTTTTTTGCGCAACTTCAAAAGTAAAAGAACTACCTGCTTGCCCAATAAGTTTGTATAAAGGCTCTAAAGAGCGCTCATCAAATTGCATATTGGCATTAGTAACATTCTCCAATTCGTTTGCCAGTACTTTTAGGTTAGAATAATGTGTAGTAATTACACCATAAGCATGTTTGTTGTAAAACTCTTCTAAGAAAATTTCTGCTAATGCTCCACCCAATTCTGGGTCAGAACCNGTACCAAATTCGTCTATTAAAAATAAGGTGTTTTCGTTACATTTTCNNAAAAAATAACGCATNTTTTTTAAACGATAGCTATAAGTACTTAATTGATTTTCAATAGATTGATTNTCTCCAATATCTGTTAGAATAGTATCGAAAATATACGTTTGGCTACGTTCTGCAACCGGAATTAACAAACCACTTTGTAACATTAATTGCAANAAACCAATGGTTTTTAAGGTGATGGATTTACCACCAGCATTGGGTCCAGAAATAACAATAATTTGCTGTTCTTTATTTAACTCTAAAGTTTGCGCAACAGTCTTTATATTTTGTTGATTGTTTTTTCGCCATAAAATGGGATGTACAGCATCTTTAAAAAANACTCGTTTTTCTTTGGTTATTTTNGGTAAAATAGCATGAATTTCTCTTGCATATTTTGCTTTTGCACCTACTGTGTCTGTTCTAACTAGATAATTAACATAGTCTTCTAACAACTCGGTAAAAGGTCTAANTGTAGCCGCCAAAGCTCTAAGTATTTTAATTACTTCTTGCTTTTCTTCGTACACTAAATTTTGATATTCTCTACTGTAAGATAAAGTAGCTTGTGGCGCTATGTAAACAATATTACCCGATTTTGAAGAGCCTAATAAACTACCAGCAATTTTTCTTCTATGCATTGCTGCTACTGCTAAAACCCTTTGNTTATCTACAATTGTTTCTTTAATGTCATCTAAATAACCTGCAGCAATGGCTTTAGATAACGCACTAGAAAAACTTGCACCAATTTTACCACGAACGTTATTAATATCTCTTCGAATTTGTTTTAAAGTAGATGAGGCATTATTTTTTACCTCGCCAGAAATGTCTNTAATTTTTTTAATTTCATCATCTACATACGTAGTGAATTCTATTTTTTGAGTAAGCTCATAAAATGTTGGAAATTGTACTTTAAATTTTTTAAAAAATTTAATATGCTCGTTTACGGTTAAAGAAGTGCTTGCTATTTTTAAAAAAGCATCAGTTTCTATAAAGCTATTTTCTATTTTTAAGCGTTTTACACTTTCTTTAATATTATCAAAACCATGATTGGGTATTCTATTTTCGCTTTCAAAAGAAGATACATATTCATTTACCAAATGCAACTCTATAAACAATTGTTTTCTGCTAGTAAANGGTAAAATTTCTANAACNTTTTCTTTACCCAAACCAGAGATACAATGTTCTTTAACATGTTGTAAAACAGTTTTAAATTCTAAATCTTGTAATGTTTTCTCTGAAATATTAGTCCTCAAATTTGTAATTTTGATAATCTATTAAATAAAATAATTTTATAAACTTTATTGGGTTTAAAATTGAAGTAACAAAAATAACAAACAATGCAGGTAAAAATAGCTGATAGCTGGAAAAATATTTTACAAAATGAGTTTGAGAAGCCTTATTTTAAANATTTAACTTCTTTTGTNAAAAATGAGTATGAAAATTACCANTGTTACCCAAAAGAGAAAGACATTTTTGCAGCTTTTGATTTTTGTACATTCGATAATTTAAAGGTGGTAATTATTGGGCAAGATCCTTATCATGGCCCAAATCAAGCTAATGGCTTNTGTTTTTCTGTAAAAGATGGCATTACTCATCCACCATCTTTNATNAATATTTTTAAAGAAATAACTGCAGATTTAGGTAAAGAATATCCACAAAGTGGGAATTTAGAAAAATGGGCAAAACAAGGTGTTTTATTGCTAAATGCTACTTTAACAGTAAGGGAGCATGAAGCTGGAAGCCATCAAAAANAAGGTTGGGAAAGGTTTACGGACGAAGTTATTAAACAGATTTCTAAAGAAAAAGAAAGTGTTATTTTTTTACTTTGGGGTGGTTTTGCTAAGAAAAAAACAAAATTAATAGACAACACAAAACATCATATTTTAGAATCTGGACATCCAAGTCCTTTAAGTGCAAATAGAGGTTATTGGTTTGGCAACCAACATTTTTCTAAGGCGAATGCTATATTAACTGATCTAGAAAAACAACAAGTAGCTTGGTAAGCTATGCGTTGATAGATTTATGGAGCATTGATTAAACTATTTGTTTGAGCTCTTTTGATAAACGAATTAAGGGAGCAGAGGAAGTAAAAAATCTTCAAAAAAACTACTATATGAAGCGTGTTTATTGAATTTAAAACTAAGAAACAAACTGATTTTATAATAAATCTGCTTGGTTTAATGTTGTTTGATTGGTTGGTAAAACATCTGCTAAACCACAAGATTTAGACATGCTTCTACAAGAAGAAAAACAAATTAAACCTATAATGCAAATTGCAATAAAAACTACTTTTTTCATTTTTTAAATTTTTTAAAGGCTAAATATACATATTTTTTATGAACTCACCTGATTTTTTATTGCCTCCTATAGCGATCAAACAAATCATTTTATTTTGAATTCGGGTAACTTTTTTTTTGATGGGTTTGCCATCATTCTACTCGTTTATTTTTAGCCATTTTTGAATATCTTCTAGTTGCTGTTCGTATCTTTTTGCTAAAATCTTACCGATATTTTTATATGATGATTTCAAATATTCATGAACGCTCGCCAAATTCAAGGGTTTTTTTCAAAGATTTGTATAATTTTTGATGGATTGCCAGCACTCATATCTTTAATGATTTCTTAAGTTAAAACAATGCTAATAGCTACTTCTTTCGCACGAAAAGCTTTACACATTTGTATCATATCATCTGGATAATCTTTCTAGCAAAGTTTCATGTTTTTTTAGTGTATTGTTTTTTTCTTTTAAATATCAAGAATAATTAAAGTGTTCTGCTACTCCTATCTACTTTGAGGATTGTCTTTTACTCAGTTAATTTATTTAAGCTGTAAATAATTAAATCTTCTACAACTTTTCCAGGTTTTTTGCTAAAAGTACCATTTGCTCTGTTAGCAATAATGGCGTTTATTGAACAAGAATTATGACCTAACAATTTAGACAAACCGTAAATGGCAGAAGTTTCCATTTCTAAATTGGTAATTCTATGCGAATTGAATTGAAAAGAATCAATTTTATGGTTTAAGTTATCGTCTTGTAAAGCAAGTCTTAAAACTCTGCCTTGAGGGCCGTAAAAACCACCAGCAGTAGCTGTTATCCCTGTAAAAGTATNATCTGANCTTAATTTTTTTTCTAATATTTTACTATTTTTTATAATAATGGGNGCTGCTTTTTTAGTACTCCAGTTGGTATGNTTTACGAAGGCATTTTCTATATCTGTATTACAAATACTTTCTATTTGATATGAATGCAACAGGCCATTTAAATCTAAACCAAAAGAGCTTATTAAAAAACTATCTACAGGAATATCTACCTGTAAAGATCCAGAAGTACCAATTCTAACAATATTTAACTGGCTTAAATTTTCTTTAGGTTTTCTTGTGGTTAAATCAATATTTACAAGCGCATCTAACTCATTCATTACAATATCAATATTATCTGGTCCAATACCAGTAGATATTACAGAAAAGCGCTTGTTTTTATAAGTACCTGTGGTAGTTTTAAATTCTCTTTTTTGTGTTGTAAACTCAATAGCATCAAAATNTTTTGTTATTTTATCTACGCGATCTTGATCGCCAACAAAAATAATATCTTTAGCAATGTTTTCTGGTTTTAAATTCAAATGATAAACGCTACCATCTGCATTTAAAATAAGTTCAGATTGTTTTATTTGCATNTTTTAAGAGGTAATTTGTAATAGTTTTTGATTGTTTTTACTAAATAAAAAACTAAATTTTTTAGCTCCTCCAAGATAAGAATTTTCGTTTCGTAATTGCCTATAAAAACTGGTTTCGTTTTCTAAAACTTTTTTGCCTGTTTTGGTTAATTTTACAGGGTTATAAGATGCAAATAATGGGTTTAGTTGCGTTATGGTTTTTTGGTATTGTAAGTCTCCAAAGCCAAATAATTCTTGCTCTTTAAGTAAACTACCCAATAGTTTGTTTTTAGTTGTTAATTTGTTTTTTGTAGCAGTTTGTAGTACAAAGTTTTCTACATTATTTAATCCATTTTCTACAGAAGGAAACCTTTGCAAATGTGTTTTTAAAGCATTTTCTAAATATACAAATGTATTTGTTGTTTTAATATTTGTAATAGTTTCTAGCCTTAGAGGACTGACCGAACAATATAGTTGCCAAATGTAATCTGCGTATTCAATATCATTTTGTGATAAATTAATTCTTTTTTTATAATGCTGATGTATTTCAGATTCAGAAAGCTCACATAAACCTTTTAATTTTGTTGACTTTTTTACTTTTCCGCAACAGACCAAAGAAATATGATAGTCTTTTCTGTGTTGTTTTAACCAACTAATAACCGCTAACATATTAATTTGACAAAACAAATCGTACTCAAACCAAAGTACAATTTCTTTGGTTTCTTTTTTGTTACAAAGCCTTCTGTATTCTTTTATGGTATAGTCTATAAATTTTTGTTTACTAACTTTGTAAGTATTTTTAAAAAAGCTATACCTCATTTTCCAAAAAACATCACTACCAACATTTGTAGTGGTTTTGCCTTCGCATAGCATTTCTCTCCAAGTGATAAAATCTCCAGTAAATTTAAGTTTTTTTAGATAGTTTGTGGTACTGTCTCCATTTGTTATGTGTAAAATTAAAGCGCCCATAATAAATTGACAATAAATTTAATTACTTTTAATTGTGTTGATTTTTATGTTGTTAACCTCCAACACGTTTTACTTTAAAACCTTTATCCTTTAACATATTCATAATTTTATCTCTAAAATCCCCCTGAATAATAATTTTATCATCTTTAAAACTACCTCCTACAGAGAGTTTGGTTTTAATTTCTTTTGCCAAAATTTTAAAGTCTGCTGTTGCACCAGTATACCCTCTAAAATGGTAATTGGTTTTCCTTTTCGCTTTTCGTATTTACAAATTATAGGTTCATCTTGTAACCAAATATTCGATTTTTCTATGGTTGGTTCAGGTGTTTCCTTATGTTCTGGAAATAGGTTTTTTAATTGATCTTTTAAATCCATTTGTTAGTGTTTGGTTGTAAGTTTTGGTTTTGTAAAAACCAAAAACCGCCAACTATTTCTTCAATCCTAATTCTTTTAAACGTTGGTCTAAAAATTTACCTGCAGTAATATTTTCAAACTGTTTTGGGTTTTCTGTATCTACACAGTTTTCTAATACATCTAATTTCATTTCACTTACTGGATGCATAAAAAACGGAATGGAATATCTTGAGGTACCCCACATTTCTTTAGGAGGATTTACCACTCTATGAATGGTAGACTTTAGTTTGTTATTACTATGTCGTGATAACATATCTCCAACATTAATCATCAATTCATCTGGTTCAGCCATAGCATCTATCCAATCGCCTTTGTGGTTTTGCACTTGCAAACCTTTACCTTGAGCGCCCATTAATAGCGTAATCAAGTTAATGTCTCCATGGGCTGCAGCTCTTTCTGCGCCTTTTGGTTCTGTCTTTATAGGTGGATAATGAATAGGTCTTAAAATACTGTTTCCGTTTTTGATGTGTTTATCAAAATATGTTTCTTCTAAACCTAAATGCAATGCTAAAGATCGCAGCACATATTTTGCTGTTTTTTCTAACATTTTATAGGTTTTTTTACCAACCTCATTAAATTTTGGGAGTTCTTCTACAATTACATTTTCTGGGTATTCTGCAGCTCTTTTAGGATCGTCTTTTACATATTGACCAAAATGCCAAAACTCTTTTAAATCTGCTTCTTTTTTACCTTTTGCAGATTCTTTTCCAAAAGAAACATATCCTCTTTGTCCTCCAATACCAGGTATTTCGTATTTTTCTTTTGTTGCTATGGGTAAGTCAAAAAAGTTTTTGATTTCTGCATATAAATCTTTTACTAATGTATCGTTTAAGAAATGACCTTTTAAAGCTACAAAACCAATGTTTTCATAGGCGTGACCAATTTCGTTTATAAATTTTTGTTTTCTTGTTGCATCGTCAGACAAAAAGTCTGCTAGATTTACACTTGGTATTTTATTCATTATGATATTTTTAAGGTAGAAACCTATGCTAAAGTTACTAAAAAAAGAGGAATTATAATGGTAGTTTATTTTTTTGTAAATGGAATTAGGTAACTTACAGTATAATTAAAGCCAAAACCTGTATTGCTTTCAAAAATTCTATTGAAACCAGGAGCGTATAAGGTTTTAAAGTTTTCGGGTTCTTTAACACTCATTAAAATCTTATAAGAAAGGCTAAAGCTTACAAATAAATTTTTTAGTGTTTCTGCTTTTATGCCTACCATAAATTCAGACCAATNTGCATTTAAATTTTTTGCTGTTACTNGATTTGTTACTGGCTCTGCAAGAAAATAATTGCCATTATCTGCATCTGAAACATTGGGTGTATAACTGTTTAAAGTTTGATCAAATAAGGCAAAACCATATCTATATCCTACAAAAACTTCGTTGTTCATATCTAACCAATTTTTGTAGGCATTGTAGTTAATGCCCAAACGGATATAGTTTCCTTTTGCTGTAGAGTTAGAAACCATAAATTCTGATGATGTTTCTTCTTCGTAACCTAATTCTGCNGCAATGTATAANTTNTTTTTAATTCTGTAATCNCCAACAATTTCAAAACCAGTATAAACACCATCAAGCGAAGCTTTGATAGGTTTGCTAATGTCTACACCTAAACGAATACCAGCATTGGTTTTGTAAATTAGGGTATCTTTTTCTTTGGTAACAAGACTATCTTTAGGTTGCTCTTGCGCATAATTTTCAGCAAAAACAAATACCATAAAAAGGCTAATGAAATACTTGTACATGTGCTGTGGTTTGATCGTTTAAATTAAGTAAAGTTTTGGGCGTAAAATCTGTAAACCAAGTATTTGTTGGTGATGAAAATTCTAAATTTNTATACACAATTTTGTAACCACAAGAGCGTGAAACATATTCTTCTTGAATATCATAATTAATAGAAAACTGATTTACAACACCATCTTTAGAAAAATTATATANAGTTTCTAAAGCATTNGGGTTCAGAGGGATTACAATGCTGTCTGTACTAACACCATTATATCTAGCAATTGTATCGCTATTTGCTTCTGAATTAATTACTAAGTTTTGCACTCTTTTTGTTGTTTCTCTATTGGTATCGTCATAAAAACGAATAATTAATCTTGGTGTAACAGGGTTTTGAGTACAAAAATCATCTTTTTCGCAAGCGGAAAAAAGTGCTACAGATACTAGTAAAATTAGAATTGTTTGTTTCACGAGTCAAATATAGGTATTAGAATGTTTTCTAGAAGATTATTCCTCTTCAACTTCTACAATTTTATTGATGGCTTCTGCTAATTTAAAATCCAGTTCTGTAACTCCATCAGCATCATGTGTGGTTAATGTAATGTCTAATGTGTTGTAAACGTTTGTCCATTCTGGGTGATGATTTAAAGCCTCACATTCAAAAGCAATTCTGTTCATTGCAGACATACAGTCTTTAAAATTATCAAACTCAAAATCGGTATGAATGGCATCATCATAAAAATCCCATTCTTGTAATTTTTCTATTCTTTTTTCTATTTCTAGATTTGTTAGTTTTTTCATTTTCTGCGTTTTATATATTATTTTAAATGTTTGGGCATATCTCTGCTTTCATGTAAAACTCTAATAATTAATAGTTTGTTTTCAATTATTTTATAAAAAATAATGTGTTTTTGAAAAGCGATACTAAATATACCCTCTTTAATTTCTTTTCTTGTTCTACCTAAGTTTGGTTGGTTACATAATTGAAAAAATAAATCTTCAATGTTTGATAGATATACAATTGCTTGATTTCGGCTATGACTTTTTTCTGTATAATCAAAAATATCTTCTAAATCTGCATCTGCTTCTTTGGTTAATTCATAATTTTTAAGAATAACCATATTACTATTCTTGTTTCGATTCTAAAATATCTTTTACAGAACGCTTACTTATTCCACTTTCTAGTCCTTTTTCTATTTCTGCTCTTAAATCTTTTATAATTTTATTTCTATATATGGTATGCAATCTTAAAGCATCTCTAATTACTTCACTATTATTTTGATACTCGCCAGATTCAACTTGAGTAGTAATATATTCCTCCTGTTGTTTTGTAAAACTAATATTCATAATTATTTATTTTGATATCATAAAAGTATAAATATTATCTATATTTAGCAAATATGGATAAATTGTTAAATAAAGTCTATCTATTTCTCAAACAAAACCACAGTTTCTATATGGCTTGTGTGTGGAAATTGATCTACCAAACTTATTTTTTTCATTTGATAACCAGCTGCTGCTAACAATTCTGTATCTCTTGCTTGTGTGGCTGGGTTACAAGAAACATATACCATTCTGTCTGCATTTAAGTTGATAATTTTTTGCAGTGTTTTTGGTGCAATACCAGCTCTTGCAGGATCTAATATGATTGTTTTTATTTTATTTTGATATTCTGGATGTGCTATTAAAAATTTACCAACATCTGCTGCAAAAAACTTTAAGCCTTCTATATTATTTCTTTTAGCGTTCTTTTTTGCATCTGCTATGGCTGATGCTACAATATCTACACCCACAATTTTTGCATTATCGCTTTTAGAAGCTACAATTTGACCAATGGTTCCTGTGCCACAAAATAAATCCATAACCACAGTATTGTCTACTTTGGTTTTATCCTCTAAAACATATTCCACTACTTTAGAATATAATCTTTCTGCACATTTTGGGTTGGTTTGAAAAAAGCTTTTCATGCTAATTTCAAAGTTTAAACCCAACAATTCTTCTACAATTTTATCTTTACCATACACCAACTCTAAACTACCCGAAGTAGCAATGGTTCTGTCTCCAGTTTCATCGTTAATAGTATGTAATAAACCTGCTAAACGATCTCCTAAAATATCTTTTAGAAACGCCGCAAATTTGTTTAAATCGAATTTATCTAAATCATCAGAAGTTGTTACTAAATTACATAACAACTCGTCTGTTTTAAAAGATTTTCTAACCACAAAATACCTAAAAAAACCTTCTCTTTTTGGTCCATGCCAAGGTTGTAAACCTGTTTCTTTACAATACTTACGAATGTTTTTAAGATTGTTTTCTAACTGCTTGTCAAACAAACCAGAATCTTTTTCTAAATTATCTCCCATCCACCAAACACCACGTCTTTTAAAACCTAGTGTAAACTCGTCTTTATCTGTTTTTTCAATTCTGTCGTAACCAATAGCAGAAAAACCATATTCCATTTTATTTCTGTAATGAAACACGTTTGGCGAGGTTACAAACTCATCAAAAAGATCTTCTATATTAGTAACTTTACCAATTTTTTTAAAAAGAGAAAGTGTGCTTTCTTTTTTGTATTGATGTTGTAAATTGATAGGTAATTGAATGTAAGGTGCCCCAGGAATATCTTGATAAGGAACTTTAACTTCATCTTTAGAAGGTTCTAAAACATCAATTAACTTAGCTTCTGCGTATTTTTTGCTAGATTTTTTTATTTGTGCCTTTACCAATTGACCCGGTAAAGTATTGGGTACAAAAATGACAAAACTGCCTTCTTCAGAGTGTATTCTGGCAATACCTTTTCCTCCAAAAGCATAATCTTCTATGGTAAGTTCTAAAACCTGGTTTCTTTTTACAAATTTATTTCGTTCTCTACGTGGCATTTTCTGTATTTAGTGGATTGCAAAATTAGCAAAACTTATTGATTGAAGTAGGAATTGAAATGTATTTATAGAAAAACATTTTTATTTAAAAAAAGAGGTATTTTATTTAGAAATAATTTCTAAAACCAACGCTTTGGTTAGTGGTTTTCCGTTGGCAATTTTTTTGATATCTTCAAAGGTAAAAACAAAATCGCATCCTTTTTTATAATCTGAACATCCATAAGCTGTTTTTCCTTTTAGAATGGTTCCTTTTTTACATTTTGGACAAGTTATTTTACTTTGAAGCGATTTGTCTGCATCAGGAGTGAGAGTTTTTTTTGGTTCAAACTTTACATTAAAATCATCATCAAAACGAAGTAAACCTTCTGCCTTAGTATCATTTACCGAAAACCCTTTTAAATTGGTAGTACAACCTTTGTCTATTAATCTAATAATCTGGTTTTCAGAAATTTTTTTATCGCAAAATTGAAACGGAATTTTTAAATCGCAATTGTTTTTATATTCAGAGCAACCATAAGCTGTAGAGCCTTTTAATAACTGCCCTTTTTTGCATTTTGGACAAGTTTTACCTACTACTTGTTTTTTTGTTTTTTTGTTTTTTCTACTTTGTGGAGATTTCTCTTGGGCACTTTGACTGTCACTATTAGAGGAAATTCGTTTTTTAGTCGTGTTAGAACGTACTTCATAAACCAGTTCATCAACCATTTTTTTCATGTTATTGATAAACGTTCCTGCATTAAAATCTCCACGTTCAATTTCTTTAAGACGTTTTTCCCAACGCCCAGTTAATTCAGCAGATTTTAGTAATTCATTATCAATAATATTTATCAGGTCGATTCCTGTTTGTGTAGGTAAAACCAGTTTTTTCTTACGTTCTATATATTTTCTTCTAAATAAAGTTTCAATAATACTTGCTCTTGTTGATGGTCTTCCAATTCCATTTTCTTTCATCAGCTCACGCATTTCATCATCATCTACTTGTTTACCAGCAGTTTCCATAGCTCTTAACAAACTTGCTTCTGTAAAGTTTCTTGGTGGCTTGGTTTCTTTTTCTAAAAAAGAAGGTTCATGAGGGCCTTTTTCACCTTTGGTAAAACTAGGTAAGGTAGTTTGTATATTTAGCTCTTTTTTCGCCTTGCTTTCTTCAGTTTCAAAAACGATTCTCCAGCCTTTGGTTAAAATTTCTTTACCAGTAGTTTTAAAAGGAACTTCTGCAGCTTTGCCTAAAACAGAAGTGTTAGAAACATCTGAATCTGGATAAAAAACAGCAATAAAACGTTTGGTAATAATATCGTAAACTTGTTGTTGATTGTATTGCAAATTCCCTTGAATTCCCGTAGGAATAATGGCATGGTGATCTGTTACTTTTTTATCATCAAAAACACGTTTAGACTTTTTTATTTTCTGTCCTAAAAGAGCTTGTGTAAGCTTACTATAATTGGTTAATTTCGATAAAATTCCATGTACTTTCGGATACACATCATTAGGTAAAAAAGTGGTATCTACTCTCGGGTAGGTTACAACTTTCATTTCATATAACTTCTGGACTATTTTTAAGGTTTCATCTGCAGAAAAACCAAACTTATTGTTACAATATACTTGTAAACCTGTTAAATCGAATAGTTTAGGTGCGTATTCTTTTCCTTTTTTCTTTTTTACAGAAACAATTTCAAATTCAGATTGCGCAACTTTATCAGCTAAAACTTGTCCGTCTTCTTGTTTTAAAAAACGACCGTCTTCATAATTAAAAAGGGTGTTTCTATAAGTTGTTTGTAGCTCCCAATAAGGTTGTGGTTTAAAATTTTGAATTTCGAAATAACGATTTACCAACATAGCTAGGGTAGGAGTTTGCACTCTACCTACAGACAAAACTTGTTTGTAACCACCAAATTTAACAGTATATAAACGTGTTGCATTTAAGCCCAATAACCAATCTCCAATAGCTCTAGAATAGCCAGCGTAATATAAATTATCGTAATTTTCTGCAGGTTTTAAGTTGTTAAACCCGTCTTTAATGGCTTCTTCTGTTAATGATGAAATCCATAAACGTTTTACTTTTCCTTTATAATTACATTGATTAATTACCCAACGTTGAATGAGTTCTCCTTCTGTTCCAGCATCTCCACAATTAATAATTACTTCTGCTTTTTCAAATAATCCTTTTACAATATCAAATTGTTTTCTAATTCCAGAATCGCCTGTAACTTTGGTGTCAAAACGTTCTGGTAACATGGGTAAATTATTCAAATCCCAACTTTTCCAATGAGGTTTGTAATCTTTAGGCGGCTCCTAGAATATTAGCAATCTCTCTTGCTACACTTGGTTTTTCGGCGATACAGACTTTCAATATTTTAGATAATTAAAGACTCGAAAGTAATAAAATTAACGGTATTAATAAATAAAAAATGATTCCTAATTTTTTAGCAATAATTGCGTCTTCAAATTTCTTGAT